>RRZU013483588.1_pt1 | contig 48529 bp, 76 predicted proteins | sample 2165561 | NCBI WGS metagenome assembly RRZU01 (sample SAMN10456909, study PRJNA506462) | wastewater metagenome | isolation source: wastewater sludge | place: USA: Moscow, Idaho | reverse complement strand
TGACATCAATATTACATTACCAAAAAATTTAAATTAGCCATAAACTCGGTTTTGATTTAAGGGTTTTATCCATTAATCAATATAGTATATTTATTATATCTATTTGTAATTTAAGAAATTATATTTGTTTTTTTTGAATGCAAATTTGGGCTTAGTAAAAAATTGTTGATAATCAGAGGAGTTTTAAAATGAGTAAAAAAAATCAGGAATTAAAAAACGATATTAAATTTTGCATTGATAATATTGATTATTTATTAAGTATTCTCGAAAAAAATACTAACTATAATAACATTACAAAAAAACATATACTAATCCTACTTAAAGTTAATTACTTAAAAATGCAAGATTATATTGCAAATAAATATATATAAATATTTTTTCGTGAGGATGCGATATGGAATTTGCACATAAAATTAAAGAAATTAGGGAAAATAAAGGCCTTAGTAAAACGGAATTTTCTAAGATTTTAGGACTTTCGGAATCTACCCTGTCTCAATATGAACGAGGAGGACGTTCTCCGAGCGTTGAAATATTGCTTAAAATATCCAATAAGCTAAGTGTAAGCTGTGATTATTTATTAGGAGTCAATGATATAAATAATGATATTTTATATGGCCTAAAAGAGTCTGATTTAAACGTTGTTTTAAAGCTAATTGAGGTATTAAGAAACCGTTAAATATTTTTTTGGAAAAGGTTAACGATATGAGTGATTTTCTGTATATTAAAAAAAAGTTAAAAATTAAAAATAATCAAAATAATATTATATTAGATAATGATACAATAAAAAATGAAGTGAATGATGCAATTGAGAGCATTAATTATATTTTAAAATTGATGGATGGAGGTATGGAAAGCTCCGATCTTGTTAATCCCACTGTATTAAAGCTTTTAAAATTAAATTATGTAAATATTCGAAAATTTTTCCAAAATGAATTAAGGCAAATGTGAGAATGTATGAAATTAAGTCCAAAAGAAAAAAAATTGTTGAAAAATTATTTTAATTCTATCGTGATTTGCATTTGTAGTTTTATACCTGACGAGCAAGTTAAAGGAATTATTAAAAACTGCAAGACTTATCCTGAAGTCATTTCACAAGTTGCCGAGTCACTTAAAATTAAAGAATTTGAAGGCTGGCAAGGAGAAGATCTAAAAGAAGATCAACTTAATGTTCTCACAATCATTTCTGAAATGTATTCTAAAAGAAACAAAAGCAAATATAAAACAATTGAAAAACCTAGTGAAATATTGGCTTGGTTCTCCACATTAATAGAAAAATCTCTATTAAAAACTGAAAATTTGATTAGTAAAAATTAAAAGCATTTATAAAAAATTTGTAATTTTGCTAAAAATAAATCCCCTAACTTAAAAAAATCCTTTAATCACATAAGTAACTAAAATTATTCAAAAAAAGTTTAAAAACTATTTGACAAACCGACGTAAAGTCGGTATAAATAAATTATGAGGGAAACGACCGCACCCATGGGCGAGATGGGCAATGCGAACCCTCTGTAAGCAACCTAACGGAGGATCTAGTTATGAATCATCGTTACTTTTTAAGCGTAGTTGGAGATGTTGAAGCTGCAAGAGAATTTGTTTTTCTTTGTAAAAATGAATTTGATTTTGCAAATCAAGTTTCTAGAGAGTTTTTAGAACCAAACCTAACAAAAGACGAAGAAAGGAGAAAAGAAGAAATAAAGTATTTTAAAGAAAAGGCAATCTATTTTGCTGAAGATATTTATAGGACTCGATAAAAAAACCCCGTTAAAAACGGGGTCAAACTTCTTCTTAGTCGCTGTTACAGCAGCGACTTAATCATATCAATTAATTTAATTAAGTCAAAGGAAAAATAAAATGAGAGAACAACTAAAAAGTTTAGATTATTTAACATCAGAAATGATTGAAGATGCACTTGCAAAGGATAAGATACTTACTGAAAAATGCGGTGACAAAAAATATTTTACGCTTAAAGAAGCTATGGAATACACAAATTTTAACAAGGTTTATGATTTAGGACTTTATAGTGAAAAAGATTACTATATTAATCAATTTGCTCGTAAAATTTCAGAGCTAGAAAATAATAAAAAAGGATTTAATGAATATTTTAAATTAGCAGCTTTTGTAGTTTCTACTACATTGGAATTTGACCCAGAAAAAGATAGTTTTTTAGACCTATACCAAACCCATTACGAAAGGTTTGAAATTTTATTATTACAAATAAATTTATTTGATTTTTTTGTAACCTTACCCAATAGCAGATTTTTATACTGCAAATCGGTTGGACAAAAGATCTATACGATTTTATCAACTGGCAGTTAAGCATTTATAATTACTAAAAAAGGTTGACCGAGAATTTGACAAACCGACTTTAAGTCGGTATGATTTTTATATGAGGGATTCAGGGTTGAGACTCCATAGGGCGATTAAGCCAAAAAGGAGATTTTTATGACAATTAAAATTTATCATACATCGCCAGAAGAAATTAAAGAGATCCGTGAAGATGGGCTTTTTGGAGATGTGTTTTTTTGGGCTCCAGAGCCATATTTTATGGCTCCTACTGTTAAAGCAATTTATGAAATTGAGCTAGACGATAATGAAATAATTAAAGCCCATCAATTATATGATCATGAAATCATCGAAAAAATTTCTGAAAGAGCAAATGTTGATCTCGAAATAGCAGAAAGTTTTTTAAATGGGTCAATAAATGAATTTAAATATTTTGATGATGAATTTACATACAATAATCCAAATTTTGATATTGGTGATTTTTCATGGTTTCTGCAGAAATGCAGGGGATATGCAGCCAGAAAAATGGGATTTATTGCTTGTAAAGATGCTGATGAGCAAGGAACAGTTTATTTAATTAGAATGAAAGATGTTTTTAAAAGAACTCAACTTTGTGACAACGATCTCTTACCTTAAATCACAAATCAATGTTTAACTAAAAAAGGTTAAAAATATGGATACAGCGAGTTTAGTAAAACTAATACGCAAAAATGCAGGATTAACACAGGTTAATGCGGCTAAATTAATAGGCGTAACGACTAGAACATGGGAACGATGGGAAGCTGGTACAATGCAGCCAACGCCAGCGTTTTTAGAGTTATTTTGTATGAAAACAGGCCAAGATTTTAATAAAATTAATAACGAAAAAAAATCATCAAATTAAGGCAACAATCTTTTTTCCATTTCTCGATCAATTATTTTTTTAGATTCTTCAAATCTATCTATATTTGCTAAAACAATTTGAAGTTTTCCCATATCATGCATTATTCCTATTTCAAATTTTTCTTTATCAAATTGAATTGAATTAACTTTGTCTAAATTTATGTATGTAAAACAACCATCATTATATGGCAATTTAATAAAATCAGTCACAAATATACCTCCTATTTAAAATAAATCTTTGTTACTTTAAATCAATTATGTATAAATGTAAAGTAAACTTGACAAAATTTTGTTTAATAATTATAAGTATTTTTCTTTCATATCATGATTTATTGTATTTAAAATTTGGAGTAATTTAAATGAAAATAAATAATCCTAGTGATATTTTTATAACAGTCTATAAGAATGTGGCTGCTGTAGCGGCTGAATATGAATTAAGACTTAGACTTCTCGCAAATTGTACAAAAGAGTTAGAACAATACAAATCTGATAAATTGTACAAATTAGAAGAAAAATTTATTGCACATTTTTCTTCTATTATTTCTAATGATGAAAAACAAAATTTAAATAAATACAGACAATTAAGAAATAAATTACTTCACGTTGAGTTTAAAGAGATGTTAGAAACTCTGTCGGAACTTAAACCTAATCAAATTTATGAATCTAAAGTAAGACAAATTAGTTTTAAATCTAATGAACCAATCTTAGATCAACTTATAAATGGAATAGAAGATGCACCTAAAATCTCCAATGTAAGCACATACGATAGTTTTGGTTGGCTTATGAATTGTTGCATAAATGGCATTATGGGAGATGTAGCAAATTCAATGTTAGAAGCCATTGAGATTATCAATAGATGCCACGATCATAACTGTAAGCAAGAACCCGATAAAACCTAAAAACGCTCAAGAAGTTTTGATATAAAATTAATCAAATTTTTAAATGCAAATTGACGTTTACTCACCGAACATAATCTAGGTTATCATAACTCAATATTTTTGCTATGATTTTTTGCATTATTTTTTAACATTTAAGGCAGTCTATAGACTGCAAATCCTACTTATCTACTGGCACACTCCAAGCCCTCGACTTAATCCCACTAGCAAAACGTTTCTCACCTACGGATATAGCTCCCTTAGCTCTCCTAATAATGGATGCATACCCACCATCAAATTGTGTTCCCTTAAAAATTGCGTCCAATTTAGGATGTTTATTTGCTATTATTATTTTATTTTCTTCAAATAAAATGCCATGTATTTTTAAATTAAATATTGCTTCATTTTTGTTGATATTATTCAATCCATCTTGATTGCCATTTAAAAAATTTATTAGAGTTCCTATTGGTACGTTTTCTAAGCCCACACGAACAGAGTAAGAAAAAAGAAATTTTAAGCATTTGTCCGCATCACTTTCCAAATCATCTTCAATCTGAACATCCGAATAATTATGAGATTTAATACAATAATCAGCCTCATCTTCAGTAAATATTTTATCTTTAATCAGTGAATAACCAGCACCGAGAAGTGTTCCAATTTGGTCACCTTTTCTTTGATTTGCAAAATGAATCCCAGCACGCTCTCTAAAAATATCAATATTTTTTATTATCATATTCATATTTTTTAAAACTTTTGTAATAAATTTATCACAAAATTCTGGTGACAAATATTTAGCAATATTATTTAGATCTTCAAGCTTTTTATCAGATGATTTTTTTAATTCTAGGATACAAATCCTACTTATATCTGCTGTTTGTTTAAGGCTAACATTGATAGAAGAAAATAAAAACATTGTCCTTAATTTGTAGGCTAGTGGTTTTCCACCAGAGCTACCTTTTAAAATCTTTGCATCATTTTCACTAGAAGAAATTCTTGCCATCTCTAGTATTTGCTCAATTCTATCAGCTGCATTTAAATTAATATTTTCTATCTCATCAAAAATAATAGGCAATGAATCGTTTTTTAACTCCTGCCTTATCCCTGCCTCTGTTGTACTTCCCTGCACACAAATTGAAAAATTTTTTAATATCCGCATAACAACATTTTTTAAAATCCATGATTTTCCACTACCATGTTCACCGCTAATCCATGCATTTGATCGCCATTTTAAAGCCCCACAAATAGGAGCGCAAACAAGCCAACCAGCAAGTAAAATAGACGAAATATCGTTGCTCCAACTAAACTTCCCTAACATACTAATGAACTCGTTACCCTCCTCAATTGTCAGCATTTTATTTAAATTTAAATCAATTGGCCTACCGAGTTCATAAATATATTTTGATTCTTCTAAATCATCTAGTTCTATAATTTCGTTGTTATAAAATAATTTATCACCAGCATGATATAAATATTTGTTATCATCTTCCCATGCGCCACGTCCACGTAGCATATCCTCACAATAAAAATTAATTGAACGAGATACTTGCGCCAAATGGTTTGCGATTGAATCCCAATTAACTCCTTTGCCTCCTCTATAATTATCCTCCCAATAGCTCATAGGTGCTAAATATAGAAGGTTAGATTTTTTAATTTCGCTTGGTGAATAAGCATAAACTCGATTTTGTGAAAGAAAATAATTTTTACCCTCCGACATACCTAAAATTTTAAAAATTGGTTTTGGTTTTTTGTGCTTAAAATTTAATTGTGAAATAATTCTTTCACGAGGCCATTCTTTTTCATCTGAGTCCGCTAAATCCCAAGCTTTTGGAAGCTTGTCAGGTAACGTAACAATGTGGGATTTCTCTCCTAAATTTTCTTTTATTCGAACAGCTGCCATTTTTCCATCTTCATCATTATCTGGCCAAATGTAAACTTTTTCAAATTTATCTAGCGGTTTCCAGTCTGTTTTTTTTACGGACTGGCAGCCTCCACACCAAGTCACAACAGCCCAATCATCCCCTAATATTTTTTGAACATGGTCTGCGGTTTTTTCTCCTTCAACGACAAGACAATTATTTCTATTTAAATAGTGCATATTATATAAAGGTCTTGGCTCTGGAAAACCTTTCCATGTGTAATAATTCTTTTCAGAATCAAATCTGTACGGAAGAATATCTTTTTTACCATCAGGATGATTAAATCTACATGTGTATCCTATTATTTCTTCATCTATAGAATGATATGTGTATATTATATCAGCTTTTTTACTATATTTTTGAGAATAAAAAGAAGGAGTTTTTTTATCGGAAATATTGGGCACAAATAAGTTATATTTTTTTAATAGGTTTGTTACGTTTGTGTTTTCAATATAACAAAAGAGATCAATTATATCTCCTTTTTCTCCAGACGCAAAATCAGCCCACAGACCTGTTTGTGTATTTATTTTAAAACTTCCTAGCGTTTTGTCGTTTCTTTTTGGGTTGTGTGTTACCCATTCCCTTCCCTCCATTCGACCATTTGGGAGTAATTGGGACAAATTCTGCATTAGGTAATTTTTCAGCTTCTTTATTTGATCTGAGGACATCTGTTACACCACCGTGTGCTTCTATTATATTTAAAAAATTTTGTTGTTCATCTGATATCTCACCATCTTCTGTTTTAATTTCAAAGGCACAAAATAATCCTAATTTTTTCCCTACATCTTCAGGTTTGACAATTATTGTTTTTATCCCAATATAGTCAGAACTACCAACACAAAGTCCAAACTGAACCCATCGGCCAGATCTCATTCGGCCTTCGCCAACATTATTTCTATAAATTAAATAATTTTTATCTGATAATGTAACCCCAACATCGGCCATTATTTTTGTTTCTTCTGTTCCTTTTGTCATTCAATATCCTCTCCATATCCACCATAAAAATTAAAATATTTGTTATTTATAATTCTGCAGCTATCACAGCATATATCTGAGCAGGTTGTTTCAAACATGCCACCGCATTTACAACACTTTTTTATTTTAAATTTTAATAATTTTAAACCCATTGATTTTCTTTGGTGATTTAGTTCTTCAATATCTTTTCTTAATTTATTAATGACTTTTGTCATAAGCCCTCAGCAGGATGTGGAATATATTTTTTTAAGTATTTTTTACGATATTCAACCCATCGTGGATTGTAATTTTCTCTTTTGGCAATAGCCTGCAGTTCTTCCACTGTTGTGGCGTTTCTTATTTCTTCATTTCTTTTCTTTTTATATTCTTCTGTTACTTTAACTAAATCTTCTGAAGAATAGGATATTTCACGCTCTTGAATTGGTTTTTCATATCCACATTTAGGGCATATTCTATTTTTATTTGCGTAACTGATTGAATGGCAATTCGGACATTGTGAGGTTGCTGGAATTGTTACTTCTTTTTTACTTCTTTTTTTGATTCCTTTAAGAGACCATATTATTTCAGAATCTGCAAACCCATGTTCAATAATATTTCCAACATGGTCGATTATAATTGCACATAATTTTCCTTCATATAAGCGCAAGAATCGGCCAATCATTTGAAAATGTAGAGATTTAGATTTTGTTTTCCGTAATATTATTCCTACGGTAGCATTAGGAATATCTGTTCCTTCACAGATAATATTTACTGAAGTTAAAACTTTTATTCTGCCACTTTTTAGTCCTTCAATTTTTGATTTTCTCTCACTTGATGAAAGAGATCCATGAATAAATTCAGAATGAATTCCAGCTGCACAAAATTCTCTTGCCACTTCCTCAGCGTGTTTTTTATCCACACAATAGGCAATTGCAGGTAAATTGTAAGCTAAATTTTTATAATGTTTGATTGCGTCGCCAGTGATGTCTGGCTTATTGGTTTCGGCAGACAAACCTTTTGAGTCATAATCTCCACCACGTATTCTAATATTAGAAAAATCTATATGAGATGGTGGTGCATAGTATTCCACATTACATAAAAACCCTAAATCTGTTAGTTCTTTTACACTAGTAGCAATAATTAAGTCATCAAAAAAACCTTTCTCATTTAAACCTAATCCATCGCCATTTGTTCGGACGGGTGTTGCAGTAACTCCTAAAAGTTTTGAGTTTTTAAATTTTTCAACTACTCTCCCCCATTTATTATCCTTTAAAACATGATGTGCTTCGTCAATGATAATTAAGTCAGGTTCTTTTAAATGATCTAAACGTTTAACTAGAGTATCAACACTAGCAAGCTGGATATTTTCATAATAGGCAGGTGTAAATTCTGGCGAGATTCTTCCATGACTGAGTCCGAAATTAGTCAATTTTTCGGACGCTTGATAAAGTAACTCAGCCCTATGTACCAAAATCAAAACTTTTTTGCCATTTTGCACTGCTGATTCTGCTATTTTGCAGAAACAAATTGTTTTCCCTCCACCAGTTGGCAGAACTAAACAAGGTGCTCGTTTTTTTCTTCTAAATGAGTCTTTAACTTTTTCAATAGCCTCTTCCTGATATTTTCTTAATATGACCGTCATGAACCCCTCCATGAATAACAATAAAACGAAAATTAAAAAATATTTGTATGTACTTCTAGCAGCACTGCTAGAAGTACATACAAATAAAAAAAATTTTTGAGTTACTGTAATTAAAGCGAGGTGAATTATGAGTGCATTTAAAAGTATTAAAGTTAGTAAATTAACATGTTCTAAAATTAAAGAATTATCTGAAATATTAAATATACCTGTAAGAGATCTTGTTTATTTATTAGTCACCAAATATCACGAGGAAAAAAATGGAACAAAACAATCGGCATGAGTATATTGGGAGCACGGAAGTTGCTGCCATAATTGGGGTTAGTCCCTATCAAACAGCTTATGATGTATGGCTACATAAAAAATTAAAGTACGAAAAAATATTCGATGAAGGAACCCTTGAGCGTATGCACTGGGGTTTGTTACTTGAGCCAATTTTATTGGAAGAAACTGCCAGACGCTTGCAATTAAATTATACAGGTACACAAGTTCACGTTAGACATCCTGAATATAATTTTTTGGGTTCCACGGCAGACGCTTTAACTGAAATTGATACTATTGAGGGAAAAACTTCTAGTCTTTTTAATAAAAGTTACACGGATGAAATACCAGAACATTATTACGTGCAAGGCAATTTTCATTGTGGAATGCATGGTAAACAAAGATGTATTTATCCTATATTAATGGGAGGACAAATCTTTAAAGTTTATGCAATTGAATTTGATCAAGATTTTTTTAATTTTTGTGTCGCAAAATGTGTCGAGTTTTGGAATAAATATGTAATAGGGGATGAGCAACATCCAATCCCTGTTGATAAAATTGAGGCAGTAAAAGACTCTCAATCTATAGCAAATGAAAGTGTAATTAGTTCACTTGAAAATCTAAAGAAAATTAAAAATAAAATTAAAATATTAGAAGCTGAAAAAGAAAATTGTGAACTCGAAATAAAAACACATATGGCTGAAAGTGAAATTTTATTAGATCAATTCAATAAAAAATTATGTACTTGGAAACAAGGAGAAAGGACATCATTTGACAATAAAAAATTAGAAGAATTTTTAGGAAAAAAAGCTGATGAATTTAAAAAGAAAACAACATACAGGACACTGAGGTTATCAAATGAGTAAAATTGAAGAAATGAAAAAGCAGGTAATGCAACAGCCACAAACACAAGATGTAAAAACAGAAGATAAAAAACCAAATCTATTATTACAATTTACACAAACAACATTAAATCAATTTGGCAAAGATTGGAACGATAAAGAAAGAAAATATGCTACAAATCTAGTTCAATATCTTTATACAAAAGCCAAAGACAATTCTGCTTTAATGGCTGCAATAGTAGCTGACAATGCAGGGTTTTTATCCTGTATTTCAAAGGCTATTACATTAAATCTTCCGATTGCTGCGAATGATACGTTCTATCTAATTCCATATTCCAATAAAGTAACATTTCAGATGTCCTATCAAGGGTATCTTGAACTCGCATGGCGTGCAGGATTAAAACAAATTTGTGTGCAAGAAGTTTATGAATGCGACGAATTTATATGCGAATATGGGACATCCCCTAAATTAATTCACACACCAAATTTTAAAGAGCGATCTAAAGATAAAAAAATTATTTATTTTTATGCAAGCGTAAAATCCGAATATTCAGAACCCATTTTTGAGGTTATGAGTTACGAAGAAATAAAGGCTCATGCTTCTAAATATTCAAAATCTTTTAATACTGATGCTAGTCCTTGGAAATCAGATTTTAACGCAATGGCAAGAAAAACAGTGCTTAAAAAAACACTTAAATACCTACCCAAGACAGAAGATCTATCAAAATATTTAGCACATGAAAGTGAAATAGATCAGGATTTATATTTGGCAGAGAAGAAATATGAAGAAAAGATCGTGATCGAAGAAGCTCTTGGTTAAGAATACCATAACCGCAATATTTACTGTTAATTAACCGTTTTATAAGGGAAATTTATGGCAGGAGTAAACAAAGTAATTTTAGTGGGAAGACTAGGGAGAGAACCCGAAGTCCGTTCGACACAATCAGGAAAAAGATGCGCATATTTTTCAATTGCTACAAGCGAAACTTGGACACAAAATGGGAATAAAGAAGAAAGAACCGAATGGCACAGAATTGTTGCATGGGAAAAGCTTGCGGATTTAGCCGAAAAGTACCTTAAAAAAGGGACTAATATTTATATTGAAGGAAAATTACAGACAAGAAAATATAAAGACAAAAACGGAACTGATGCTAGCGTAACAGAAATAATTGCAAATCAATTTAATTTTGTTGAATCAATTAAAAAAGAAGAGCCACAACAACAAATACAACATGAACCCGAACAACAAGCACCCCCAGAACGTCCGATGGACGACGATATACCTTTTTGAATAGGGATAAATAATGAGCGAAATAGTCGACAGTGTTAACTTAATTATCAAAGGATTAAATGGAAATGGACGTGATTTAGTCTTTGCATTTGGCGTTTTGTTAGTTTGTTACTTTGTTTTTAAACAAACATTTGTTGCTTTAATTAAAAAAACAATTGATCAATCTGATATGTTTGTTGGAAATATAACAAAAGAATTAAAGAACATAACAGAAGAAATTACCAAAACAAGAGAGTCATTGATAAAGTTACAAGAATCTCAAATAAGAATTGATGAGAAATTGAAAGACGTAGACGACAGGCTTGACGATGTAGAAAAACAAATGAAGGTGAGCAAATGAGTTTTAATAGAGATATTACAATAAATATTGCTGGAAATTTTATTGCAGGACTTGAGGATTTTGATCCAAAAACTTACCTTGACGATGGTGGAGTTCCCACTATTGGGTACGGGACAACAAAAGTAAATGGAAAATCCGTTCCTTTATGGCTAACTTGCACTAAGGAACAAGCTTTAAAATGGCTAATGGATCATTTACTTTTGGATGCGATTCTTTTGTTAAAATGGTGTCAAAATGAGAATGTTACTTTGGATAATAATCAGGCTGCTTCAATATTAAGTTTTACCTATAATGCTGGTTTTGATTCTTTTGTTCATTCAACTATGGCAAAACAAATTAAAGCAGGTGATTTTGATAGTGCTGCCAAAGCATTTTTAAAATGGAATAAAATTAGAATAAATGGCAAGCTAACTTTTAGCAAAGGCTTATTTAATAGGCGCATGGCTGAAGAAAAATGTTTTATTGACGAGGCAGCATGCTAATATTAATTAAATTCTGGAAAGAATTAATCATTTTAATTTTATTAATATCATGTTTTATTTGTTACTTTATTGGCAAAAAGAACTCGCAAAAAGTTCCTGCACAAATTCAAATCCAGAAAGTAGTCGACGAAGTGGCGACAAAAAAAGCGATTGAAGAGGAACGGATAAAAATTCGCTCTGAATTAAAGCAAATCAAGGTTAAGGACACGATAAAACTTGCGGACGGGACAGTTAAAACACATGAAGTAACACAAATCGAAAAAAACGATATTAAAACGGACGACACGAGCAGGAAATTATTTAATGAACAAACTACCCACGCACTCACAAACACCACTTTCAAATCAAGCGCAAACGATTGGGCTTTTAACTTAGATTCGGGATTAAAAAAAACTGATGTCAGAAATATTAAAAACATATCGGGCATCAATTGGTATGCGTCTGCACAGCTTCAAAAAAACTGGACGGAAAATTTTTCAAGCTACGTGCAGACAGAATATGAAAATTTAAATTCTCCAAATAGTCCGATTAGTTTAAAACTTGGAGTTATAAAATTTGAGGCTAGGTTTTAGAAGATCTAAACGATTTGCTTTTTCTTATAAAAATAATTGGAACAATAAAATTAATATCTGATTTTTTAATTTTTTCATATTTTTTCATATTGCATTTATATATTTTAAAGTATCCATTACTTAATAAAGTTACAATTCCTACTTTTTTAATAGAAGACTTTTTTTCTATAATAATTGCAATTTGTTCTTTCATTTGTAAAATATTAATTGCATCATGGGAAATACCACCAATCCAATCACCTATATTTAGATAAGGTTTTAGTGAATCATCACTAATTAATAATTTCACAAAATTTTTATACCTTCTTTCAAAAATTGATATGTCTTTTATTGCATTTATTGGGTCAATATCAATAGTATTATTTTCAATTTTATCTATGCTAGGTAAGTAAGGCTCTTTTCCTTTACCAAATAATAGCCAATCTAAGTTTAAATCTAATATTCCTTCACTCTTAAGTGCATTAAATATTTTTAATATTAGATCATCTCGAACAGAAGGTTCGTCGGATAATTCATATCTAGTAAATATCTGTCTGTCTATTTTATACTTTTTTTGATAATATAATTTTGATTTCCTAGTTTGCATTCTGCATGAAAATAATCGTCCACCAAAAGTATTAAAAATTCTATCATCCATATCTCACCATCTTAAAGCAATTTAAACAAAATAAATTACATAACATTATTTTAAGATAGTGTTAATAATAAAAAAACAGCTAAGTCAAGGACTTAAATTTTTTCTTAAAGAATCATAAATAATATAATTGCTTTTTTTTCTGTACTCATTAAACCATTTTCCATCAGCAGAACTTAAATCAAAAAATTTAAATGGGTCATATTTTTTTGAGTCAATTCCAAATACTACAGCAAAAATATTGTTTTCATCTAGCCTAAAAAATGTATAAAAGCCATTATGCATAGAATATTTATTATTAGCTCTTCCTTCATTAATTATTTTGCCTGGTCTTATAATATTTCCTTTAAGGTCTTCTACTTCTTTATATATAATCTCATCAAAAAATAACAGATCTCTATTTGATTTCTGAATATAATCTACTGTTGGATCAATATTTATCAACCCTTCATCTTTATAAAATTCAGTATATTTATTATTATCAACCCCTACAAAATTACAAGTGTTTTTCTTTAAGTCAAGGATATTTTGACCTATATATGAGAATTTGTCTTCAGATTTAAGTTCTTTATTAATAAAATTCAATTTTAATTTAATTTCTTCAATATCAATCATAGAAAAAGAAAAATTGTTAGACATACTAAGTCCTATTTATTTAGATAGTTTTAATCTGAATTCTTCTGGTATTTTTATTAATTTATTTTGTTCTTTATCAAATGTAACAAGTTTTGTTAACACTTCTGCATGAGCTGTTTCACCTACAAAAAAAACTGCCAATAATTCAAAAGATGCACTTGATATTGAATTTACTTTTAGCTTTATTTCTAATTTATCATTATATAATATAGGTTTTTTATATTCTATATTGACATTTTTTGAAATTAATAGGCATTGAGGACATGCGACTATTTCCTCAGAAAATAACGAAGCTCTAGCTTCAATTGCTAATTCTATATATGCAGAGCTTGTTAAATGTTCATACATATCTATGTCAGACCAGCGAATTTTAAATATATCAGAAAATATCCAATTCATTTTTATTCCTTACAGTAACAAGTGGAGTAGCAGTTTGCAAATGTATATAAATATTTAAGCTTTGTCAAAATTATAACATATTGTTTTTATTCAATTTAATATTAATTGTATTTTTATTGACGAAATTTGAAACTTGTAATACTTTGTGAATATAATATGGTTGTTATGATAATCTATCATATATGTAATTATAGATTTTTTAATTTTGTTTTATTAACTCAGGATCATTTTATACGAGGTAAAACTTCTCTAATCATCAAAAAAATTTAAATGTTTAATCCTTAAATCTCATTATAAGCCTTGTTTGAGTAAGGAAAAAAGGTATGCGAATTTTAATTTCTAATTTATAAAGTTTTAGATATTTATTTGATTTAATACAAAATCAAATATAAATATTTTCCTAAAATTAAATTATAATAAAATATATATATTTTTATAGTTTAGGAATAACTTGAATATCTATGTTGAAAATATATTTTTTTCTTGCATACCAGAAAAATAATGGTATAAATATTCTATGACTGCCCAGACAGTAAATAAGAGAAAGGAATTAAATATGAAAAGCTTTGATAAAGCTTTATATGATTTTTTTGTTGTTACAGAAGAAAGCGCCTTCAATACATATAAATTATATAAAGCACACAAACAATGGTACACATTAACGGAAATATACGAACGGATTAAATCAAAATCAGATATTTATGAAAATTTATCTCAAATTGATGTAGAAAAAGTTAGAGAAGCAATATTACCTGCATTCTTAAAAGATGGATTAATAGAAGAAGTTAGTGGCGGATTCAGAGCATTAAAAGGCAATATAATGATAGGTGGAATTGAAGAAAAGTATTCTTTGATAAAAAATTTAAATAACTGGGTTTCTGATGCCACTGAAAAAGTAAAAGAATGCGATTTAAAAAATACAAATTTTTGTGTTTCTATTTTAAAAAAAGCTAGAAAAAGTGATTACGAAAAATTAAAAAATAAACTTATGGACATCAGTACAGAGCTTGTGTCATTGTTAGAATGTCCAGATGAAGGTGAAGAAACAGTTTCTTTCGATTTCGTAATATATTTTTCGCATGAAAATCATATTACAAAAAAGTCGTGAATAACGAATAAATTTAAAAGGAGACCTATATGTTTTTAAAGGTAAGCTTACTAACTTTACTATTTACATTTTTTATATTTCCAAAAAAACATCCGTATAGCTCTGGTAGTATGGGTGTAATTAAAATTGCTAAATCAGCATCTTCTTCAGGTAGTATGGGTTAATTATAATATTACTTGCGACCACTTTTTATACACATTTTTTGATTGTTCCAAATATTTATTTTTTTCATCCTGAGAATATTCGGAATTAAGAAATAATTCTCTTAAAATGCTTTCATGTATTTGCTGTTTTCTCACTAAGGGTAGTTTAACAAACAAAGAAGCAATTTGAAGAGCGTATTTTATATTTTTTATTGTCTCTCCAATATTTCCCTTCGATTGTTCAATTAAATTTATTAAATCTTTTTCATCAATAATTGAGAATATATTAGGAGTATTATTTTTTTCAAGATTTTTATTTTCAATTCCACAATATGCTTCTTTAATTACATCATCAAAAGGGATTCCAGTCACTTCAGAAAATTTTTCAAAAGTTGTGAGCGGGATGTTTACAATCTCACAATTTTCGTACTTAATAAGTAATTGATAAATTTTAAAGCCTAATGCGTTTGTAAACTCTTGCTGTGTTAGCCCAAGTCGCATACGCTCTCTTTTTAACATTGCAGAAAATCTTTTTCTTACGAGTGAATTAATTTCTGACATTTGCGTCTCATTTTGATTCATGTTAAATGTATAACGTCTTGATCGTATATAACAACATGGTATCCGTCAAGGCCAAGAAAAAGAGACACACATTTACATGCTGCCCCCCCCTTGCAAGGAAAGGTTAGCATGTAAAAAATAAATTTACAATAGTTGTAAACTATTTGGTGTGTCATAATTATTAGCAATCAGGGAAAGATTTGCAAAAATGACACAATTAAAAAATGCGACTTTTGATCTAAGAAGAAATTCGAGCGTTGATCTCAACAGAATAGTATTCGAATCCATCCCATTTGAACCAACAGAAAAAGATAAGAGAATTACACATTTACCCTACGAATTAATTTCAGTATTTTTATTATCTCAAAACAATAATAACTCAGTATTAAATTTTTATTCTTTTGGAAAAGACCAATCTATACCTATAAAAAATGTAGAAAAATCTGGAAAAAGTTTATCCTATTTATTACATGGAATTAGAGAAAATCAAAATATTATTCGTCGAGAATTACGCATGCTTAGTGGGGAATATATTAGCGCAGATGGCTTACCACTGCCAAAATCAGCGATTGAAACTCTATTAAAAATTTATGATATTTATTATGATAAATGCAAAGATAGAAGCAAAGAAAAAATATCTTTGCGTGATTTAATTGAAAAAGTTAATTCCTATACCTATGAAAAAAGCAGTAATGGAGAGGAAAAAGTAAGGATTTTAATCCATATTTTACTTCTTTCAACAGTTTCAATTTCAAGCCATGTGTATGAAGGTCAAAAAAAAGATATCCTTTCAAGAGCCAATTTATTTCACATTGCGTCAGATAATGTTACAAATGAATCAGAAATAATAAAGCTATTATCAGATAAAGCCTGCGAGAAAATAGAAGCAAATAAAAAAAATGGTGGAAATAAAACTGGCAGAGTAATGGATGTCTGCCGAGATATTTATATCGACTTTAGGGCTTCAACATTCGAAAAATTAGCAATTAAACACAACGAAATTAAAAATAAAAAGCTTAAAGCTAAAGGACAATATTTTAGCTACAACCTTGGATTTAATAATGCAGACGCAAGGCTTTGTGCGGTCTTAGATTTATTAAAGCCATATAGTAAAGAGCTAAACAGCGAAGGCAGTGCTGGCAAGATTGTAAATGACAAAACCTTTTCATTGGACTGTATCGCTGAACTAATGGGGGTTTCTTCCCAGCTGTCAGAGAGAAAGGACAGGTTCTACGAATCGATTATTAACGCTGCTTCGGTTTTTGGGGAGATCCATTTAAATAAGCATAACATAAGAATATTATTCGGAAAATATTTTTCAGTCGGAGATGTCGGAAATGAAGAAACCACACCAGTCGGAGATGTCGGAAGTACTCCCGATATTCAGTCGGAGATGTCGGAAGAGTCAGTCGGACTTGTCGGAAATACCCCCGAAGAACAGTCGGACTTGTCGGTGTTTTCAGTCGAACTTGTCGGAAATGAAGGAAGTTGTTTAAATGAGAGTAAAATAAAACCCCTCTTAGTAGATCAAACAAATATAGATCATATTAGTAATACTAGTAACGAAAAAGATTTTGAAGAAAATTCTAAAAACGAAATTGAGAGCTACATCTCCCAATTAAGCCATTCAAAAAAGAAATGTGCTAAATTAGCAATAAAAAGAATGGGCTTTAAAAACTATGCTGATCAAATAAGTCAAACTGTGGGTTTTTTAAACTTTGTTAATAAGGAGACTAATGATCATGCAAGCTAATAAAAGGCCTAAAAGCAAATACGACTGCAGAATTATGGTTACTTCCGATGTCCATAAAAAGATCAAACTTATTTCTGTTGAAAATGAGATAAGCATGGGAAACCTCATAGAAATGAGCATCCCTTGTTTAAATAGCCTTTTCTCAAAAACATTACCAGCTGATATTATTAATGAAATAAAAAATGAACAAAAAAAGAGATTTTAACCATTGACTTACTAACTGTAAGACGATAGACTTATTTAAGGTAAGACTATCGGAGGTTATAATGGGTGCAAAAAAAATTCCGCTCGAAACAACAGTTATTATTTCGAGCAAAGGACAGGTCGTGATTCCAAAGGAACTCAGAAATTCAGCGAGTATTCATGAAGGTGACAAAATGCTGATAAGAGTAAGAGAAGACGACGTCATTGAACTAGTTCCGCTTAAAAAAGATATTGAAGACTTATTTAATATATTCCCTATAGCATATGAAGAGAATAGAGTCTCTGATGATGAACTAATCGCTCAATATTTTAAAGAGAAAAATAAATGATTACAATTGATACAAATGTATTAGCTCGTTCGATTTTAAATGATGATGAAAAACAATCACCATTATCTAAAGCTAAAATAAAGGAGCTAATAAATAATGAAGGTGTATTTATTAGCTCCTACTCAATAATTGAATTAATTTGGATTATGAGAATGAAGAAAAAAAGTAAACCTGATATCATTTTAACATTAAAGAAATTGTTAGAAACAAAAGGTATTTTTATTGGAAATGATGGTCTTGTTCGTAGAGCTTTATCTTTGTTTGAAAAAGGAAAAGCAGATTTTTGTGATTTTATGATTTTTTGTGAGTCTCAAGCAGAAAATATTGATACAGTCGTTACATTTGATAAAGATTTTTCAAAGGATATGGGTAAATTTGTTGAACTATTAAAATAATAGAGGGATAGAAAATGAAAAAAAGAATTTTTGCTTTTGTTTTTGTTACTTCTTTGTTAGCAGCTTCATGTAGTAAAAATTCTTCTAGTAATTCCTCTAATAGGACAGGAGGTACAGACTCAACTGTAGCCACTAATCCAAAAGAACCAGTAAATCCTGTAAATCCAGTTGATCCAATAATTCCGCCAAGAAAAGATGAGATGTTGAAATTAAATTTTGGAACAAACGGATTTGTTACTTTAAATAATGATACTGGAGAATATAAAATAGATAAATTACCTACAAGTAAGCTTGATTTTGATTTTTTACAACCTGTGAAATTCATTTTTGACAGCTATATAAGTGATCCTATATATGTGTATAAAAGTTCATTATTTCCAATTGATCGCCATTCATTATATCAAATTCCTGATATAATAAATTTTGATACGATTAATTCTCTAGATTCTAGACCTTCAAATAATAAATATGATGTATCAATTCAATTTTGGGGATCTATTGGAAATAAAAGAGATCAGGGTTTTTATATATGTTATAAATCAGTAGATAATTCATACGCAAAATTTGATTTTATAGTTCAAGAAAGAGACGATCTCTATTCAAATCCTAGTTGTGATAAGTATAAAAATTTAATTGATGAAAAAAAAGTGACTCCCCTAAATTTTAAAAGTGGTGACTTTATTTTATTAAGATTTTCAGGATTTAGAGCCTATACTAGTGGTGAATGTTTTAATAATTCAACTTGTATCATTTCTTACAATATTAATATGAAATATTTTACTCAAATTAAATAAACACCATCTAATGCGTAAACTAAAAGTTTTTCATCTTTATTCAGGCTAACAGAAATGGAATTTTTTATATCATAAATATCCCAAGTTTCTCCCATGTTTTTAGTGTACCTTACTCCCGATGGTGTGCAAAAATAAATTATATCATTAAAAACAAATGAATTATAATTCTTATAATATGAAGAGTCTATATTTTCAAATTTTGTTTCTATTTCCTTAATATAAGTTATATTTTTAAAATCTTTTGTAAGACCTAAATATACTTTCGAATAATCTTGTGAAAAATAAACCGAAACATTTGTTCCATTTGATAAAAAATATTTACTTATTTTAACCTTGCCTAAATCTGATGAAATTAAACTAAAATTTATTCCATCAGTTGATTTATAAAATCCATTTGAATTTAATATATAATAATCATCAATAAGACTAAAAACACGAAAGCCGACAGATTCTTTTCCATCGCTAAATATAATCTGTCTTTTTTGATCAATAAAACCCCCGCTCATATTTCCCATATTAAATACCCGTGGGTCTAATATTTTTGGCTTACGTCCCCATTGATCTGGCGGTGGTTGTGGTGCTGGAAACGAACAAAATAAATCATTATTATCTGTGACAGAATAAATAGTTGGATTAAGTTTAGTTTCGTAATAAGAATAAAAACTATGCCCAATACATAAATTACTACTATCTTTTTTTTGAAAATAAACATTATCAAGAGAAAAATTAACATTAGATAAGAATTTATCAATTGTATATGTGTTAAAATTATCTGAACTTATATAGATTTTATCACTCATATTCTTATAAATACTAATATGATTAGACAAATAGTTTATATCATATTCGTCCCCATTTTTAATAAATGGTCTATCCTGAATATCATCAGAAATAAATCTATCGGTTATTAAGTTTTTATATTGTTTATTTAAAGATGCTTGCTTCCATAAGTAATATTTTGAAGGGTGGTCGATTTGAATATATGAATCGATGCTTTTAAATGGAAGATTTTCGTTTATTTTTTGAACTGTTTTATAAAGATTATAGTATATATTATCCAATTTAAGCTCCTATCTTTATTTTTAAATCGTTAATTGACTTAACTAATAAGTCTAAATTATCAATTATATCTTTGACATCACTAAGTAATTGTGATTCTTCTAAATCAATAATTTTATTTTCTAGTTCTTCAATCATTTTATTTTAGCCTTTATATATTTGTATTATTTTCACGAAAAAAATTATTGCAATCATTATGCTTTTCACGGATATAAGCAATAATTTTATATTTTTCTTCGAGAAGATTAAAATTATATTTTGCCTTTTCAACTAATGATTCAATATAATCAATTGAATTATTATTAATTTTCTCTTCTTCAAAATCTCCAATATTATCAGGTCTATATTTCATATTCTTATATAAAACAGAATTAATAATATTTGAATATTTAACCGATTTATCTGATAATAACCAAGCTCTATGTCTTAATTCTTCGATGCTCGCCATTTTTATTCCTTAAGGTTTTTTAGGTAAGTTTGGATATTTCACGCTGCTTAAAATGCTTTCTATACAAGCAATTGTCCATTTACCTAATGTTGTTTTCTCTATATCTTCCGTCTTTAAATAATCATTTAAATCTGTTACTTTTGCGCATGCTGCAATGTCACTTTTACTAGCTAAATTAACAATATTTTTTTGGACAATAGCTATAATAGCATTTGCTAGCTGCATTTTATCATCATTATCTTGGGTGTTTAAATGAATTCCTGCTGCTTTAATTGCATTAATAATTTCATCCTGCACTGTATTTAGCCAGTCAGCCGTAACGACTGTTCCTTGTTGGTTTGGTGATCCGTCTTGGAAATGCCCATTTACCGCTGATGCTCCCCCAATTGGATGCATAAATTATCTCCTTTGTTAATGGGTTAAGTTTAAATTTTTTTGCCCACGATATAGATATACAAAGTTGACGTGAGCTGGTTTTAATTTTTGCAGTAGTTTTTCGAGCTCAGGTAAAGGTTGTTCTACGGAGAACTGAAAAACTGTCATAAAACGAGGGATCGCCATTCCAGATAGACTCATCCCTGCGGTTGAGATTCCAGCCACAAACTGCTTATTTGGATTAGGTTTTAAAATCTCGCATTGAGGATCATACTTATGAGCAATTTCAAGGAAAAAATCATCACGGTTTCCTCCTGTTGCTGCCAAAACCCCAAGAACTCCTTCTCTCGATTGGATGTCGCAAATATTTGTCCAGTTAGGTAAAAATAAATTTGTTTTATCTGGAAAAATTTCGTCCAGTAAATTTTTAAAATCATTTTTAGCCCTAATTGCGCTATCTCCCAGAGCTAAAAATAATGTTTTTATATTCTTTCCTTCCCAAAGTTTTCCCTTCGGAACTAGCTCTAAAATGTTCATTTTAAAACGCCTTTAAATTAATGTCGCCTATAATACCTATGGATGTATTTGTTATTTGAATGTCATTCATTGGCGATATAAGAGCCACACGATTAACTGATTTTACTGAGGATAATGCTCCTAAAATATCGGATAAATAAATAGTAGAATTTGGAGCAGCTAAATTAAAAAATAGAAAAACTAATTGATCTCGAATTTGATTTTGAGCAGTAGCAGATAAATCTGATGATTTTAAAACAAAATCTACTTTAATAGGGGTTAAAGGAAACACTGTTAATTTAGCTGTCGTTGGCATTTTTTGATAAATATAATCAGAGACATCTTTCATTTGTGATGCATTAGGAATAATAGTTGTATCATTATCTCTTGCAAAAGCTAAACCTACATTTCCGTCGCCACCATATTGTGGGTAACACCACGCTCTGGTTACTCCCGAAATTTCTTTTGCCCAAATTTCGTAGTCTTTTTTATTTCCAGCACATGGTGCATTCCTAATTCGATCTAATAACCTAGCTCTTAAAGAATTATCATCCTCAATATCACTACCACTAAATGTTCCGTTATTATCAAGCTGACATTGAGATAATATTCCAGATATTGGAGATGTTAAAATTAAGTTTGTAGTACCAGATATATTTCCAATAGACCCAGTATTTAGTGCTTCTATATTTACAGTGCAACTTCCTTTTAAAATAATAGTGTCAAACATAGTTTGAAATTTAAAGCCATCATTAGTTTGTACAACTGTAAATGCAGGAATTTTTGATCCGTCGTTTCCACTAAAAATGATTTGACCATTTGATTTTGTTGCAGGCTTTCTTTTGATACTCCAAATTGAAGCCCATCTATCTAAATAAATTCCTGTTGCCGTATCTATAAAAAATTGAATCATAATTTTATCTATATATCCATAAACTAAATGTATAGCTCCTGCCATTACACGAGCAAGAATTTTATTTACAGAAAATCTTACAGGTCTTGATAAACTATTAAATCTTGTATAAATATCATTTTCAATTTGTTGAGTTAGCTCTTGTAAAGTTGGTCTTGTATAAGTCATATTGTATGTTTCCATAAATCATTAATTGTGATTGATTCAATTTCACCAGAAGGCTTTTTTATTTGTATTAATAAAATCAATTCATTTTTTAAATTATATTCAGATGTAACTTTAATCTCTTTTGCTATTCCATCTGTAATCATCCATTTTAAAACGTCTTGAGCATATTCTTTATATTTAATTAATGTTTCGTTATTTAATTTTGATTTATCTAAAAGCCAAAGTTTAGAGCCTGTTTTCTCTCCAAGAATAGAGTCTCCCCAAAATCCTTTTTGAGAAGTTTGGCCTTTTGGAATTTCGTTTTTTTCGCATCTTGCATCTGTAAAAAGTGAAATAAGAACAGGCATACGTAAGCTTTCGTCTATTTGTATTTCTGAATTATTTAAAACTAGATCAAGATGATATTCATCAGCAAAAAAATCAAAAAGAAGATCACTCATGATATTTTTCCAACTCCTGTTCCAGTTTGTGCAGTTGGAGATCCTGTTGTAGCAACAGTTACATTAATAACTCCCATTGTTTTTAAGTGGTCAATTATATCTGTAGCAATTTTTATCCACATAGCATTAGGATCACTTGGGTCAGATTTTGTTGCGGTTTCTGCAAGTTTTTTACCTAAAGTTTGAGGGTCAAGCATTTTTTTAATCCTTATTAAACGAATCAATTTTAGTTTTTAATTCAGCGAATTTTTTAGCATTTAATAGTGGTTGTGCGCCCATCATTGTATTTGTAGTCGATTGAGAAAGAAGCTCACAAATTTGAGAAATTAAATCAATTAACTCATTTTGATCGTTTTTTATTAAAATTTTATTAGACTTAATATTAATTGAATTATCTGCGTTTACTTTTATATAATTTCCAGCACTAGAGTAAACAGCAGCATCACCTTCGTTTAAATTATTTAATCTTTTTCCTTTGCACTCGGTTGCAATTATTAGAGGATCTGTTCTTTCGCCACCAACAAATAAAGCGATTCCTTCACTGCCTTTAGGAGGGACAGAAGTAAAACCGAAATTTTGCCAAACCTCAGCATCATCAAAAACCTCGTCTGTAAAAAATTCGGCTTGTGCGTTTTGTGTCGCTGTTTTATCGTCAATTATATTTAAAATACATTTTGATGCGAGTAGTGAAATTCTTCTTGCAAGAGGTGCTGTTACACTTTTAATTATATTAATCATAAGCGTACATCTCCAGATTCTTCCCTGTCTGGTTGGGGCTTATATGCGTCTGGAAGCACTAAGGTAAGCTCAGTCACCATTCCTTTTTCTTGAGACAAAATAAATTTTGTTTCTTCAATTAAATAGTTTCCTTTAATGTTAAAACTAGGTGCATTTAAGGAAACTAAGTTGTTTATTTGCCATATTTCTCCCTTACTATTTCGCCAGCCATCAACAGTTATATTTGCTTGAAATGATTTTGCTACTTGCATCGCCATTTCCCAATTAGCCCGTGCCTGTGCTCCTGCCGTATCTGTCTTTTTTGCGAGAATAATAATTTTTGATCGAGGAAGTTTTACAGAGCTATCAACTGCAACTGCTCGTTGTGTTGTTACTTTATGATCAGGTGTTCCCGAATGGGAAACCACAATATACTTTTGAAATTTTTGACTAGCATCGGATTTAATGCCTGTATTTAAAGTTTTATTTTCTTCAATTGAGTCAACAATATTTGTTCCAATATCAGAAAAAATAATTCCGCCATTTGAATCGGGATAGGCTAAAACGCCTTGATAATGAGCAAGTCGGTTTATTATCTCCCAAATTGTTTCGTTATACTGGAACGTGAACACCTCGATAGGTGTGTTTGCGGCTGTGCTCAGCGATGAAATTTGAACCCCAAATGGTGAGGCAAGATCTTCAGCCATTTGTTTTAAGGACTGGCCTTTAAATGATTTCTGGTGCGTTAAGCTTCCGCTATCGACCAAATTTCCAGTCAGGTCTCTCCCTGTAACGTTTAAACTAAATGTCTCTGCACTAATATTGCCGTCGAATGTATCAATCATTCCCTTAATTAACTGTTTGCCGTCTAACTCAAGCGAACACTCATCGCCCGTAGCTAACTGCCACGAAGTTTTTTGGCCTTTCCATTTATCGTAAAAACTAATATCAAAATGTCCTGAGACTGCTTTTAAAGATCTTGTTACTTCAGCTTTGAGCCAACCCGAATAAATATTGCCATTTGCTTTTAAAACTACGCTCATATAGCCACCATTAAATTACTATCTGCTTTAATAGTTGATGGATCTTCAATGTTATTTCTTATGATTAAGTCACTCTCATTCTCTAAACTTCCAAAATTGTCATACAAAAAACACAATGTATTTGTTTGTTTAGTTACTTTGTATGAGTGAATTATTGGTAGTTTATTTTCGATTGCTTCTAAAGCATTGTTAACTGTAACTTGCATTTTTGATATTGAGGAAAACATATCATCAGATATTAAGTGGTGATTTAGAATATCATCCGAAATTTTCATGATTAGATCTTTAGATCTATTTAAGTCTCTTGATGTTAAGTATTGCGCTGAAACAACACAATCCGCTAAATAAGCAAGTGCAATTGCTCTTGTTGTTAATTCAATTATATCCCTATTTTTTGCTTCAACAATTGCTTCGTGTGCGGAAGTGTTTAATATTTCTTTTTGATCTATTTTATTATTTGCTAATTTAGCCCATGCATCAATTCTCTTTGCATCATTTGCGGCATCTGATTTATTTAATAGATTAGTATTTTTTCTATTTGGGGAAGCCAATGAACCACTAACTTCGGCAATAACAGATGCTGCAGTCATAATTTTTTTATCATTATTTTTGGATAAAAAACCATCAATTGAAGAGGATAAAGCAGCAAAAGCAGATTCAAATAATGCCATAACCATATCAGGAAATGCGATAATCATTTCAATTGCTTTATTTAATTGCTTTATCATTTGGGCTAAATCATGACCAAGTTGTGCTACATCTGCACAATATTTTTGAGCTTCATTTACGCTAGCCATCACTAAAAATATAGCGTCTTTTATTTTTTGAATACCTGATTTAGTTGTTTCATATATTTGATAAATAGATTTAAAATTAATTAAACTCGAATCTTTTAAGTTACTAGTTGATTCTGTTACTTTTGCAATATTATCTACAGTAACAACAGGAGGTAAGTCATCACTTGATTCAATAAAAAGAAAACTTAGCCTTGCCATTCCTCCTTCATTTAGGCTTTCAGAAACTGAGACCGTCTGACAATTTACCTGCATCCTACCTAAATAGGGATGCACTAAAACCCCAGAGCCTGCTGTTTCTGCTTCCTTAACTAATTTATCTCTGTGCGAAAAATAATCTTCGCCACAAATATATCTAGAGTCAGACTTTTTAAAATAATCATTTGCAATAATAAAACCCTCAAGGGAAAAAGACCTTGCTTTTTTTCCGAGATCTTTATTTGAAGGATTCTCGCCATTTGGGAATTCGTTTATTACAATACGCCTACCAAAAGTTGCCGTGTGACTATTTACTAAAAATTTAACATCTCTAAATGAGCATATTTGTAGTGAATCCTTCCATGAATTACTCATAAATTTATAGCTCCTAATACTCCCATTTTTATATTAATAGGAGACATACCTTGAGCCTTTTGGATAATTTTAGAACCTTCTGGTGCATTATTTATATTTAAATTAATCTCAGATTTTGCTTCTTTGCCAGACTTATTCATTAGGTAATCAGGAACAGTCCAGTTAATTCCATTTTTATCCGCAAGCATTTCTTTTGCTTCTCTTGTAGTTTTTTGTTTCTCTAGAATTGGATCTTCATCAATTCCCGTTATTGTTTTTAAAGTTTTTACATTTGAATGATAAACAAAACCTAAATATTCTTTAAAATGTTTTGATAAATTTTTAATTGCTTCTTCAGGTTTGCTAAAAAAAAGAGTTATATCATCACAAAACTTTTTAAAATAATCTCTCATAAAATCGATTGATTCTTTGGATTTATCTTTTAAATAATCCCAATGAAGTATAATTCTGTCTATATATAAAATTAATAATCCGAAACCAACTGCAATTCCTGCAACTATCCATGTCATTGGATTTGCAAGAGTTGCTGCAGTCCATGCATAAGTAGCTGCTGCAATACCATAAATTGTTGTTCTTATTTTTCCAAAAGCAGCAATAAATGATGCTGAGGTAACAAGCCCGTGGATTAAGTATAAATTTAAAATAATTGGTAACAGTTTTGCATTAACTTCAATAAATCCATAGCCAATCAATCCCGTTATACCTAATGTTTGTTTAAAAATTGGAGGCATATCATTTAAATAAACAAGCATGTCTTTGAAGCAATCAGTATATGAATTTAAAGTTTGATCTAATCCAGATTGTAAAATACTTATTTTAAAATTATCCCACGCATTTTTTGTTTCTTTTATTTTTGCTTCTAGAGTGTTTCTTGTTGAGTCCGATAGCTCATCCGCTTTTCCTAATGACTCATTTTTGATTTTATTAAGTTTTTCAAAATAGTCATTTAAAAATTCTTTTAATGTAATACCAGCAGAAATTGCTTCCTGTCCAAATAATTGCTTAATTAGTCCTGTTTGCTCAGTTATGCTATATTTTTCTAAATTATTTTTTATAAGAATTAAGGCTTTATTTAAATCAATTTTTCCTTTTTCATCCGTTATTTTATCTGGTGTTAATCCTAAAAAATTTAAAAGATTGTTATGTCCGCCAGACATTCCTTTTATAATATCCGAAACTTCTTTCCCATCAGTTGCCTCAATATTTTTTAGGAACTTTGAATTTATTTTAGGAACAAGTTGGACTGGAAATCTACGAAGAGCTGTTCCTAAATTTGATCCTTTAATCCCATGATTGGCTAATACGGCATTTAGGGCTAAAAATTCGTCTGGTGATCCATTTGTTACTGCACTTAAAACTGGAGAAGCATATTTAAAACCTTCTAAAATATCGTGAAAACCTGCAGTACCTTGGTCTTTACCATAAACAATTTTGTCAGTTAATAATGACAAATCTTCGGCTTTAATTTTATAAGTATTTTTAAACTCATTAATTGTTGTAAATGCTTCCAAGGAAGTTAAATCATTTTTTGATGCGTCTGCTAATTTTAAACTTAAATTTGTAAGTGCATTCAGGTCTTCTTCATTGTGAACACCTGAATTAACTATTTCTTTTGCAACGTCTGAAATTTCAGATTGCGTATGAGACGAAATAACAGAAAGTTCACGCCATTGTTTTTTTTGCTCATCAAAAAACTTAGTGTCACCTTTTTTATTTAAAAGAATTCCAAGTCTATTAATATTATCTTCAATATTAGATGTGTCATGAATGATGCTTTTAATTGAATTAGATACATTATCTGCAGTGTGTGTTGCGTTCTGTATTATACTATTAAATGCTGAAATTTTTGCATAAAATTTTGTTTTATTTACAAGTTCATTAGTTTTATCTAGTTTTGTATTTAAACCGCCAAGTTTTAAAGTTATGTTTCCCAGTACAGTTGAAACATTATCAATTCCACCGAATTCAATTTTAACTGGAATATTGCTGTTCATTTTCTCGGAACTCCTTTAATCCTTCGAACCAAAATTTGAACTCGTCGGCGGTTAAATTATCAATGTCGCTCGGACTCCAATTAAAATTTATTGCAAATACAATTGCTATTGTTCTGGCTGTATTTCTTTCTGGGAATTCGGCAAAAAATCATTCAGTACTTTTATGCACTTGAACATGTCGCCATAATCTAAATTATCAAAAACACTAACTGGCAATTGTGTTAACTTAGATAATAGATCAATTGTATATGAATAATCAGCTAAATCAGTAGCCTTTTTCCCTTTTACGTCTCGATATAAAGGTCTTCTAATATTTAATTCTGTTATAGGTGATTCTCCATGTTGGAGAGGATATTCTAATACTATAGTAGTCATGGTGCAGGTACCTCTTCTATTGATTGTCCAAAAAATTTAACTGTAAATTTACCGTCCGTGTTACCTTTAAATCCGTCATCATTTGCTGATACTGCTCCACGAAGTACGATTTGTTTGCCGTTTGCAAGATCAAGTGTAATCGTAGAGTTTTTAATTTTAGCTATACTTGACATCGAAAAATCGCCATTATCTATAATTGTCCCACTAATATAGGGAGCTACAGGAGTGGATTTATAGCCAGCTATTCCATGCGAACCCATAACTTCTTCGTTTTTATCGAAGCCACCACCGTAGTCGAATGTTCCTTCGCCAAAATAAACAATTGAGTCAAAAGAAATAAAATATTTACCTCCTATTCTTTTCATTTATTTACTCCATAAATTGAATTGTTGCGTTAACGTTGAATAACTGGTTCATTATATAAATTGGAATAATCATATTTAGTTGATCGCCATTATTTTTATCTATCGATGTGTAAACGTTCTTTTTAAACTCTTCAAAATTAGTAACTAACCCTTCTTCTTCTAAATCTTTATAAATAACTATTAATTCCGCAGTCGCTTTTTTAGGCGTTAAAATTTTTTGTCCTGCAGGAATGGTTTGGCTATCTGGTGCCAATTTATAGCGAGAATACTTTGAATTTAACCTTACTTTTAGCTCTTCTCTTGCTTTACTTGCGGTTAAAACTTTTTCAGGTTTTAATAAACTAGTGTCGTTAATTCCTGCTGCATTTTTTTTGTATGTTGTTACCATTCTTTCAATAAATACGCTATCACCAATGCATTTATAAGTTGAAATACCTGCATTTAATAAAAGTGATCTTTCAGAGAATTTATACTGCGAATATTTTGGAGGAGGTAAAACACCTATTAATTGCAAATCTTTCAATGGCATTGCTGGATCTAAACTTGCTGATGCGGAACATTGTGCAGCTACGGTAGCAATAAAAAAGTAGCTTGCTGTAGGGATAACAGCAGTATTTATAATGCTCATACATTGTGAATTTAAATTATTCCCATAGGTAATTGCATCAGGAATTGATTTGTTGCAATAAGTAAACATGTAACCATCATTTTGTAGTAATGGCTCCCATCTTTTTTGCAATTCATCGCTTGCTAATTTCATGTTCAATTCATCAGAAAATGGAGTGACAAAAGCCTTAAATCTTGCGTCTCCTATTGCTGCAAATACGGCACCCATGTTTGGGCTTCCAGTTCCTCCTGCAAAATCAGGTGCTGTAAAACTTAATCCAATAGGAAATGTTTCTCCCATTAAGTTAAAAGAAACATCAATCCCGTTTGCATATGTTCCTTTATGATCCATCGTTAAAGTAACAACGCCACTTGCATCTGATGCTAATACTGCAGAACAAGGGAGATATGGATTTGCATTAATTTGTGCAGCAATTGCTGTACCAATATCTTTTGGTAAATTAGTAGGACTAATACCTATTGGAATATTTTTGCCGCCAATATATAAGGACAAACTACCTGATACAGTTACAGGTGTTTTTCCATCTGCCCCTAGTGCAATTATAGGTGTAATTGTAGTTGTGGCTGCAACTGATCCAGTTCCTTCTGCGATGGACATCGCCCATAGTTCAATATTTTGATCGTTTAATTTATAGCCTCTTATCATCTCTGCTGTTAAACTTCCTACACCAAATAAATAATCTCCTTGCTCAGGGCTATTAATTAAATATGGTGTATTTAAACTTGCAGGTGTATTTGGCATTGAGTGCCCTACAATAAAAGATTTCCAGCTTTCTGTTGATCCACCAACAGCAGAATTGTCAAATTTAAATTGCATAACGGGTACACGGGTAGCGACAAATTCGTTAGCCATTTGTTACCTCTAGTGAAATATTTTTTAAATCTATATATTTTTTTTCTTCTGCTTCGCTTGTATTATAAATACAATTATATTTAATTGTGGTCACAATTGAGTGATGAACACCATCAATATTTACATCGGTTTCAAAACTATTAAATTCAAATTCAAAATCTGAATGATCAATATTATTAATTTTACCTTCAATAAATTGCATTAAAATGTCTCGTTCCTCTTCACCATTATCATGCAACTTAGTAAACAAAATAATATATAGATCTGTTGTTCTTTCAAAAAGCTTAGGACTTTTAGAGACAACTTCATTTTTTTCTGCTTGTGTTAGGATTGAAATTGATGGAAAATGTTTTACTTTTTGAATTGGCGTATATCTGCCATTAAAAACATTATCTTTAAAGGTTTCAATTAAACAATCAGCAACAATTTTTCTAATTTGCGTACATCTATTAGGCATAAGTTTCCTTTAAATAAAACCCAAAATATCCATCAATATCAAATGAATATTTTGCAATTTCATATTTTTTACCGTCAAAAGTAATTGAAATAACATCGTCAGGGTTTTTAATTTTTTCTTTTAAAATTGAAACATGAATGGAAAAATCATCAACTTCAAAATTGGAATGTTTCAAGCGTTCCATTTTAGTTGATAATATTCCTTTTGTAACAAGATCATCATCTCCATTATCAAAAGAAACGATTAAATTTCTTCCAATAATGTTTATTTGAGACCTTGCTGCAATTTTAGTTAGATTATCCCATCCCATTATGTTGTCGCCGCCGTTTTAATTGCTGCTTTAACTGTTGGGTCTGTTACTGCTTTAACTATTGCTGCGTTAAGTTGTGCAGTTTGGATATATGCATTTAATTGTGCAGTTTGAATGTAACTGGCTAAATCTGTTTTTTTTGCATATGTCGAATCGTTAATTAAAGAGTTATCTATCATGATATCAATTGGCTGATCTTTTCCTGCTTCTGTTGCGTATCCCATTGCAAACCCAGTTGTGGGTTGATTTGTTATTGTATAAGTAGTGCCATCAGCAGATGGTTTAAAGTAAACAGGATCACCAATATTTGCTGAACCTGTAAGATTAAATTCGTAAACTCCACAGGTCATTACAGAAACAAGTTCGCCTACATTTGCATTTGTATTTGGTACGCATGTAATACCACCAATTTGTGCAGGAACACCGCTATAAAGCTGGATTGGTGCGACAATTGTTAAGTTATCTGAATCGGATACAAAAGTTTTCATATTAATTATCCCCTAAATACTAAATTAAATTCCTTCGTTTTTATAAAATCCACGCCAGTCAATCGCTTTTGCACCAACATCAAGTCTGCACTTCATACGGATGCCATCTGTATCAAAATCAGGTTTTGACTCCATATACGCACCTTTTTGTCCTTTTAAATATGCAATTTCTAATAGATCTATTTTTGATTTATTTGCAGCTAGATACCATGCTGTTTCAGAAACATCATCAAGTCGTGGCTCAACAATTATTTCAAATTTTGCTTTATAAGGGTTTGCGTCTTGATCTTTTGTTGGAGAAGTTGCATGCACAAATTGTAAAGCTTGAAGCTCTAGTGTTGACGGAACGATTAAGTAAACGGGTTGGATATTTAATTTTATTGGCTTATCATTTCCTTCAACTAAACCCTTTTGATTCCTCATCATTCTGATGGCTTTAGAAATTGTGTCAGGAGAAAAAATCCCTCCACTTCCTTTTGGGGTATAATTTAAATGTTTTACATCAAATAATGGTTTACTGTCGCTCATTAATAAATTTTGATTTGTAAATGCTGCCCAAGCAACATCGGATTCTAGCTCGGCTGCACGGTTTGCAAATTTATTTGGTAGACCTAAAATTGCATTTAAGTCGTCATTGATTAACATTTTTCTGGAAATTGTAATTGTACGGCCGTATTCTTCAAGAGCATATAACTCTGCCGAGTCGCCAAATCTTCCTTCTCTGTATTTCCCTTGCTCAGTCTTTTTAGTTAATGGAGATATGTCGCTCGTTTGAATTCTCGAAACTGGTCTAAAATCTCTAAATTCCGCTTCTTGCGTTATTGGCAAATATGTACGCTCTGCAAGCTCATAATCTCTTCTTAAAGTCCTATTAGAAATATTTGCCATCAAATTTGGAAAATCAGGACTTGTTAAAGCACGGATTACAACTGCAACATCGTCCATATAATTATCTGCATTTGTTACTACTCTAGCAATACCTAATGGACTCATATTTCTAAATCTAGCGGAAGACTCGTCTAGCTCAAAATATTTAGAATCTTTTCGATTTAGAATTGCATTTTCAATAGCTTTATTTCTTTTTTCGTATGATTCTGCAGGATTTCCTCCTGTTACTCGTGGAAAATATGGCTTTTCGGCAGAACGTGTTTCCATCTCTTTAAAAATTATTTCTCTTGCATCTGTAAGATTCACTTCTTCTTCAATCAATCTTATTGCAAAGTCTTCTGGTAATTTTGCAACTCTTACTGCATGATTAATGTCATTAATTCTTTTTCGTTCTTTTTTAGCAGGATCTGCTTCATTTGTATTTTTTTTATTATCTTCTTTACTTTCATTGATATCTATATTTTCAGCACTTTCTTTAATTTTCATATTTGGTTCTCCACGGGTTATTATTTTTCTAAAATCATATTCATTTGATGGATCATCTGATCTTCCAATTGTGGCACCCTTATCAGCTGGAAAGGTAACAATAGATACCTCGATTGGACGCCACTTAGTTACAAGTAATGTATCGTACAGCTCATCATCTTTTTTCCTTTTCCATGTTCCTTCAAGAGGTACATATCCTCCTGATACTTTGGTAAGAATTTTTTCTTTTATTTTAATGTAAGTTGCATTTGATGATGTCTCTGTCGAAAAACGAGCAAGTGCAACACCTTTTTTATCAATTATATCGGCTGAATCTCTTACAATAACTCCAACAGTATTTTCTGTTCCTGATTTATGATCTAACAAGACAGGAGCGTCTGAATTAAGATCTGTTAAATCGATTGCGCTCCTTGTCATTTCAAGAACTTCATAAAAATAACTGTCATCATCGTTTGGATTATCTTTTTTTCTTTTTCTTAAAACAGGTGCACCTGTTGACCAAATAAGAGGTACTATTCTGTTTTCATCATCAAATTCTTTTTCATGCTGCATTGTTTGAGAGCGATACATTATTTGTAACGTCATCTTTTTTCCTCTTTTTAGTTTTTACTTTTTCATTTTTAATTTGATTCTGAATTTGGCCTTGTTGATTTACTTCTCGTGGATCACAGTCAAGAATTATTCCATATTTATCAATTAATTTATTGAACTCATCAATTTCGCTAATTACTTCAAACGGATTATAACCAAGCTCACGCAATGCTTCTGGATAGCTCTTAAGTCCGCTTCTAATTGCATCACGCATAGCGGTAATTTCTTTTGTTGGATCAATCATTTCACGGTGTGCTGCTGTATATGTTACCTCTGTCTTTTTTGTATTATACCCAGCAATAGAAGCTGTTTCTAGGAACCATTCCGATACTTTGGTATTAAACATTGGAATCATCATATGCCAACGCCATATGTCAATGTTACGTTGAAATTCGAGCCATCCCATACGACCACTCGAAAAATTTACATCTGATAAATTGGCGGATAATATTTCATAAGTTATTCCCATTCCTGCGGCAATTTTTCTTAATATGCTTGAAATATAAGAATCATATGTCGCATCGCCTTGTGGTGTTGCAAAGGTGACATCCTGATTAGGTTCTAGATGTGCCACCATGCCAGGGAAAATCTTATCAATTATTTTTTCTGCACCTTTTTTTACAGTGCCTTTAATAGCTTCAGGTAATTCATCTGTATATCTGATGAAAGCAGCGAAGCATGCAGATACTTCTCTACGTTTTAGTTCTGCTGCTTGATAGTTATCTAAATTTCTAAATTCCATCATGACAGCAGATAGCCATGTTATTCCTCTTGATTGACCAGCTCTGTCGCATCTAAATACATGTATAATTTCGTTTTCAGGAATTCTAACTGAGCTATGGCGAAAACCTAAATCATTTTCTGGCCTATATGGATAGATCCAGTATGCAACTCGTTGTCCTAAAGAGTTAAATTCTATTCCTTGTGAAATATAGTTACTTCCATTATAAAACCCGTTTTTATTCATGTCTAAATATTCAGACTCGATAACTCTTAATTTTAAAGGAATGTTTTTTTTATTATATCCACTGTGTATTTTTTGAACTAAGCATTCGCCAGCTTCAACAATTTCACGCATTATTAAATTTTGTAAACCATTAAAAGTATGGAGACCATGAGCATCGCAATCGGTGGATTCTGACCATTTTTTCCATACTGCATTGTCAAAATTCTTGAACTGGTGAACTATTCCAGTGCCAATTGTATTGCTTGCAATAGATGTAATTGTCCTTGCTGCGTATGCATTATTGCGTGATAAATCTCTTGCTCTTGAACGTAATATTTCAAGAGACATAAGAGTTTCAGCGTTTGCGCTTGAACTAGAGTTAGTGAACCAAGATATGTTTTTTTGATTTGCGCCATCGTAAGCACGAGTGGATATAGCTGCTAGTTGTGCAGCAAGTGGTTTTAAAATTAAATTATTTGTTAAATTTTTTAGGATCATTAATCCTCCTTCACTGATAGTCTCACCTCAAAAATTTGACGTTATTTTTTTTGCAATAATCGATAGTGCTCAAAAAATTGAATTGACGCCAAAAATTATTTTTTTGATTTCAATAGAATCTAATAAAATTTCAAAAGTGATTAAAAAAGTTTCATAAAAGAAATTTTTGACGTCAAAAAAAATAGAGTCAGTTTTAAAACGATTCGATTTGACATCAAATGAAATTTATTTTAATTTTAAAAAGGTAACAGTGAACCCCAACAAAAGGAGTAAATAATGCTTAACGAAACGGCAAGTTTTCCCTCAACAATATCTCACATCTTAGGAGATTGGCATGAAACGACAGACCCTATCCAATTTAAATTGGATGGTAATAAAGTTGCTATTGGTAAAATAGTACTAACTAATAATTTATCTTCATTTAAAGAATTAAACTTACGAGCAGAAAATGAGCAATTTAAACAATTATTAATCGCTGCTGCTTTACACGCAGGAGCAAGCGGAGAGATCAATTTAGTAATCGGTTTCCCTAAATTAACGTTACAAGACAATCTCGAAAAATTAAAAAACCTTAAAGGAAAAAAATTTCAAATTGAGCTTGCAGATGGTTCGACTAAGGAAATTTCACTTGGTTTAATTTGGCCACAGTACGAGAGTATTGGTCATGCGTATGGTTTAAAAAATGTTCTGAATCTACAAGGGAGATTTTTCGCTTTGAGTGGCGGCTTTGGAACTGTAGAGGGAGTTTTAATTGGAGATGATGGGAAACCGATTTCAAGCTCTTTATTTGGTGAAAATTTAGGAATACGCCATGCTGCATTACTAATGAAAAGTGAACTTATTAATAAGGGATTAGTCCCACCAGAAGGTGCTGGTGATGATCTTTGGTATGATGACGTGCTCCGTGGATCGTATTATAAAAATCTTAAAACAAATATTTATTTATCAAATGGAATTGCATCAGAAGAATATTTGTACAAATTAGCTGTTGAAATGTTAGAAAAATATGCAAATAAATTATTGCTTCCTAAGTTAGAACAGCATTTAAAAATGTGTAATACTGGCAAAATTAACTTCGGCTTTACTGGTGGTGCTTCGAGATATGAGCCAGTTTCTAATGCAATTAAAAAAATGATTAAAAATTTAGGTATGACTTGGCTAGATATTAATGATGATCTTGCTCTTAAGAGTGCTGCTATTGGATATGCATGTGTTGCAAAATCTCGTGAAGAGTTTTCAAAAAATACCCTCGTAGTTGATTTAGGGAATTCTAACACAGTATTTGTTAATTTAATTTAAAAAGGAATTTTAAAATGGCAACCAAAGCAAAAACAGTAAGATTTGAATTAGATCATCCAATTCAGAAGAGAATAATTGAGCTTGCAGAGTCAAATAAACCTGTAAAGTTAAAAGATAATCGTTACGTTATAGGGACAGATTTTATCAGAGAATTGCTAATTTTGGGATATCAACATGTAGCAGATTCAGATTATAAAATAGAAGTTGCACAAGAACATGTTGCACCTAAAAAAGTAGAAAAAAAGCAAAAAGAAAATTTAGATTCTCTAACAAATCCTATTTAATATAAAGCCCAAATATATGGGCTTAGAAAGGATTTTTATGCGTTCTATACAGATAGATATTTTTAGATGGTCTGCCATAATAGTAGAAGATAGTGGCCGTCAAGTAAAATATTTCATTGAATTTAAAGATGGTTTTTACTGTTTATTTGTTCAAAGAAAAAAATCGAGAGGGGCTTGGAGCAAACCGATTGTGGTTGAAAAATCAAAGAAAATTTTAGTAATTGATTTCGATTCTAGTTCTGAGGTTGGGTTAAAAAGTACAATAGTCGCTTAAACAAATGGCACTTATAACCCAAGTTAATAATGATTTAATAACTTTTAAATGTCAAGGATGGCTAAAAATGGATGATTATATTAAACGCAATAAAATTCCAATTATTTCAGCTGTATTGTCTTTGATTATTAGTTTTTTTATTATTGATTTTTCAAGTATTAGTATTTGGTTATTTGTTACAATTATATTTGTCTATTCAATAATATTTATGTTTTTTTATATATCAATTACATCATTTATTAATGGTATAGAAAATGATTTGATAGAGTCAAAAAAAAAATTAATTAACGGAGCTTTAAAATGAACAAAACTATACAACATTATAAAAAAGAAATGAAGAACCACACACTAAGAGTCGAATTTGAAACTGAAAAATTTAAGTCTTATCTTTGCAAAAATGGCGATGATATTCACTTCCATTTTAGGATTGTTTTTTTACCAAATACAATTTTTTTAACAGGAGATTTGGGGGAATTAACTTTAAAACCTTATAGAGAAAATACTTTACCTTGGCTTTTAGGTTCGTACGACAATACTCCTTATATGATGGAAAAAGTACCACATAAATCTCAAGATCATGATAAAGAATACAATCCTGAATTAGCCAAAGATCACCTGTATGAATTTAAAGAAAATCTTACAGAAAAACTTAGAGATGGGGACATAACAAAAGGAGAGTATGAAAATACTATAAAAGATGTAGATAAATTATTAAGTCGATGCGAAAGTTTTTCTTCTGAAATGGAATTTATCGAGGAATTAGAATACATTTGTCCAGATTGGTTTGATTCAGAATCAAGTTTTACTTCATTAAATGAGAGAGCCTTGGGAAGGATTGCCCAAATTGAAAAGTTTTGTGAACTCTATGAGGCTCTTAATAATAAAAGCACCGCAACTATCGAGAACTTATCCACAGGTTGTCCACATTAGTTTGTTATGGGCTGCTTAAAGTAACTAGGGTTTGCTCGCTTGTGTTGCAAAATCATATTTTTATTTCTTTTCTTTATTTATTGACTGCTGCTACGCAGCTCTATCATAAAAAAGTCAATCTGTAAATCTAAATAATAAATGTTTAATTCAAATTATTTTTTGTCCCTTTTTAAAGTTCCGAACAGAGTTCGGAGCACTCCGCTCTCATTATTTATTATTGCCTTCATTTCCTTGGTCATGGTCATTAGTTCGGTTTGAAGTTCAAGGTTGCGCTTGCGCTCCTCATGAAGCTCTCTTTTTTGGTCTTCGATGGTTTTCTGCAGCTGTGTATTTAGCTCTTTTTCTCTTTTCAACATCTCGCCATATAGTTCGATGGTAAGTTCCGATGTGCTTGTCGACGAGCCTGCCGATTGCTTTGCGGTAGCTCCTGCAATTTTATTTTTGTTTGCCGACAAAGTTTTCGGATCGCTTGTCGCTAAATATCCGTGAAGCTCCTCTTCGTCGATCAAAATTCTTCGCTTTTCGTCTTCTGAAGTTTTTAAAACACCTTTTCCTATAAGCCTTCTTATTGCGCTAGAGCTCATTCCAAATTTTGTTACAGCTTCGGTGATTGTTATGCGGTTAGCTTGCCGAGAGTTTTTTGGTGAGGTTGTCGGTGAGCGATCCGTTACGGCCATTTTTAATCCTCCGATAGGCTTGTCGGATCGATTCCGACGAGTCTTTCGGAGAGCTTAACACCAGCAAGGGATGGTGAGGAAGTTTTAAAATTGGCGTGACCTAATACTTTTCAAACACCGCAATCGTGGTTCTGATGCCTCCTCCAGAATCACCGCTTATGGTCTTCTTCAGATCATTTGCGATTCTTCTCATGTCATCCAAGGATCTGTACTTTACTCGCTTCCCTTGGAAGTCCACTTCGAGAACTCCTTCTGATATTGCATCTTCAAGGCTTGCTAATTTTTCAGTTGCTGTTTGTTTGTCCATGTCCTTCTCCATATGTAATTACTTCGCTAAAATTTTCTTTTTTGCTAGCAATAGCTTTAGCTCCAAAGAAAACTGCATCTTCAATTTTGGTAAAAAATATTGATCTTTCTCTATTATTTGGCATTAAATCCATTGCTTTTTTAACAGCAAGGGCAAAATTTTCTTTAAATTCACTCATTTCTTTAAAACCATTCTCTGTTAATTTATGACTATCAAACATATTAGAATCTCCTTTTATTATTATCTGTTTTTCCAGTAATCGCTATTATTATCTCTATTTTTCCAATAATCATCTTGCTCTGTTACTTTACGCTTTGCTTCCTCCTGTGCTTGTATGTTTTTTTCTAATTCTGGATCATAAAATCCATATTGTTCTTCCAGCGCATCAAAATCAACATCCTTTAATCTGTCATAGCCAAGCAGGGAGGCAGCTGCTCTTGCGTAGTTTCTACAGTCTAGGGCTTCGTTACGTTCTCTTATTTTAACCCACTCAAATTTTGTTTGTTTTTTTTCATTAATAGTACATATATATTCTTCTGCTGTTAACATCTGAAAATATTCTTGAGGATAATCACTTGGAAAATGGCAGTAACCATATGGATAAGATCCATCCTCGTTTCTATCATTTTTTAAAAATCCGTATAATTCCTGCTTTAAAATAGATACACCGACAAGCATAAATCGTACGCTATTTTTTATTGTTTTTCCTTTGTGGGTATAATCAATATTTTTAGGAATGGAATGGATTGAAAGAAGCTCGTCTTTACCTTTAATTGCAACAACTTTTGTTGGAGAAAATTTGCGTGTAAAATTATAAACATTACTTGTGTTGAAACTTGAGTCGATACATATCATTTGTATTTTTCTGGTTTCACCAGTGTCTTCCATAACAAAATCTTGATCAAAAAATTCTGCTAATTCATTTTGAATTTGTCCTCGTCCTATATCTCCAAAAAATACTTTATAATCAACACTAAATGACTGTTTATTCCTGCCCCAAGCAACCACTTCTGCCTCTGCACGGTCTCCTTGGATATCGATTCCACAAGTTAGAATTAATCCACCACGTGGGATTATTCCTCTATTATAATTCCCTCTTCTGTGATTATATAAATAATCATAATTAACTGATTCACCTTTTAATCTGTATGGAATTCCACGATTATTGTTATCAAATATTTGTTCTAATGATGGATCTCCTCTTGACTCATCATATTCTTTTGCAATTTGGCTCCATTTTTTCCATCCTACTGGCGAATACATTGAAGACAAATGAAACCCAATAACACTTCTGTCTGGATATTTTGCAATCCATTTTCCATTTTTAAGCATTTCATTTTTATGTAATTCATTTATTATTTTTCCTTGACAGTGCTTACATTCATAATAAACATCTCGATAATTTCCTTTTTTCCATTTTAAATTATCAAATTCTAAAACTTGAAATTGCTGGCAATGTGGGCATGGCACATAAAAAAATCGTTGATCCGATTTTTCAAACATCCTTGAAATTTTGCATTTACCTTCAATTGTGGGAGTGGATACTGCTAATATTTTTTTACTGTCCCCAAACGTATCTGCACGTTTATTAGCTAATTCCACAGGATCACCATCCTCGGTTGTGTGAGGATAAGAGGAAACTTCATCCAAAATTAAAACTCGAACCGCAGCAGAACGCATTCCGACAGGTGAATTTGCACCAATAAATCTTAGGCTGCCTCCAGTAAATCCTTTTTTAAGTATTGAATTTTCCGCATTGTGTGTACGCTTTTTTCCGATTTTTTTCCTGATAGATGGTGTCTCTTCTATAAGAGAGTCAATACGATCTGTGGATGTAAATTTAGCGAGATCAACAGTTGATAGCATGTACAGAATCGGACATGGACATAGATCGATATAATAACCGACACAGTTAATTAGCGTTTCGGAGCCGCCAAGCTGTGAGCCTTTAACAAATACAACTTCAGTGGCAGGCTCTCCCAAAAGATTTTTTGCCTTGGGTGACATCACTTCCATAATTTGTTTTGCATATGGCGTTCTGTCGGTTGAATATTTACCGGCCTCAGCTGATGACCTTGTTGTTAAAATCCTGTTTTCGTTCGCCCATTCGGCGACTGTTAAATCTGGAAGCGGTCTTAGACCTGTAAAAAATCCAGCATTGTATGGATGAATCATTGCTCAGCTTCCTCTTCTACATCGCTTATATTTTCTTTGTATAATTGATTTAGAGCGGCATTTAAAAATTCAAGAATTTTATTTTTAATTTCAAACTCAGAAGTAAGACCAACAAGAAAAGGAGATACAGATGTTGCTACTGCTAGAATCCTTTCTCTTAATATTAATCCACTTCTAGTTGCTTCTTTTTCAACGCTTTCTGCTTCGATTAATTTTCCTATTTCTTTTTCATATTTTATCCGCTCTTGTAATGCTTCATAAGATATTTTCATACATTTTGCTTCGCTGTAATCCATTTCCATGTTTTCGGCAGTTACTTTAGAAGCGTTCTTTTTGTCATGGCTTATGCTCTCACCATTGAATAATTTTAATCCTTTTTCAAAATCGATTAAATCTTTTCCAGTAACTGGATCTTTTGTAATTGCTCCTTTAAATCTTCCCTGTTTCTTTAGCCTGTTTATATAACTAGGATCTTTATTAATTTTTTTAGCAAATTGCGTTAAATTTATTTTTTTCATTAAAAAATTTTCCCCATGGCCTCGCCAAAAATAGTCCCACGTCGAAATAACTGCGCCTTTGTGTGGCGCATAGCAGAGTTATGTAGGAAGAACCTAAAGCCCCCCGTACATAACTCTTTATAATAATATAATAAATAGATGTTATTGTCCCACAAAGCTAAGTAATTAATTAAATTTGATAAAAAAATCATAGGAAATAACCATTTATTTGTTGATTAAACTGTCTTATTCCTTTGATTATTATTAAAATCATCAATAAAATCATTTGAAATAACACCATTTTTATCGTATTTTTTCTTGTATTCCTTTGATATTGTTTCAATTGTGTTGCATAACATAATAATTATCTGGTCTCTTATAAATATTTTACTGCGTGAATCCATGTGATTTTTATCAAATTCTTTTAATTCATTAGCTATTAGCTCGTACCTATTCATTAAACTACCCTTTATTCACCACTGTTTGTTATTTTTTCATTCCTTTTATTTTATTAAATAAGCTGATAAAATCATCTTTAGAAGCGTATAAATATCCAATAACCGCAAATATCATTATTGCTAACAAGATATATTCTTTCTTAATAATCACATGATAAATTATGATTGATTTTAAAATTAAAACTTGTAAGTGACATAATAAAATAGTGGTTTTCATCTCTTTCCTGCTTCTAATATTGGTAAATTTGCTTCTGTTGGGATGTAAATAACTTCTTTATTATTTCCATTTAAATTTGATATCCAAAGATAACGTAAATAACTCTCATTGTTTTTTAATGAGTTTCCTATAATTTCATTTGCTCTTGCTACGCCTTTAGCTCTCTCAACTTCTGCTTGAGCTTCTGATACTGCTGCATCTCGCTTCGCTTCTGCTTCTAAAACTCGAATTTTTCTATTTGCAGTAGCTCTTGCTAATTCTGCCTCGCCTTCTTTTTCTTGTTGCCAAACTTTATAAGGAGGGAAAAATGTACAGCTGCTAGTTAAAATAGTTGCTAATAATATAATTTTTTTCATTGTTATTCTTCCCAACTAATTTTGTATTTAAATCCAATAATCTTTTCAGCTTTAAATAATTTTTTTCTAGTTATTTCTTTTAACTGAACCTTATATTTATTAAATACAAGATATTCAGTAAGTTTTGATAATTTATTTTTGCAATATTCTTTATATATAAATTCATCTAATTTGAAAAAGCGCATTAAAATCTTATCATCAATTTTCATATCTATTTCATAGTAATAGTTCTTTTTTTTGGCTTGTTCTTCAATAGAAAATTTAAGTAAATTTAATTCATTCTCATATTGTCTTTCAAACCAGCCAGCACTTCTTTTTACAAAATCAAAAGGTTCTTCAGTATATTTTATTGTTTCTATTCGAGCTTCTTCTGCTGTTATCATTTTTTTTCCTTTTCTTTTAACAAATCAACATAATATTTTTTTGTTTGATCGATTTTATCTTTATAAAAATTGTCTATATATATATTGCTAAGAATTGCCATTGCTAACCAAAATATAAGATACTTTGAAATATTAAAATCACAGATAATAAAAGCACATGAAGCCATAAAAATATAATTCAAATATCTAATAGCAAACCATATATTATCTCTATTCATTTATACTTCCTTAAATTTTAGAAATGTTAATTTCAAGAAAAATTCAGCATCAACAGTTTTTATAAGTTTTTTATTTTCGTCGCATATCCTGATATTATTGTCTTTATCCATGTAATAAGTACGCTTGTAATTAGATATAATATGCTTGCCTTTTTGCATTGCAAATAAAGCATGATTAGTATTAAGGTTAAACATTTTGTTCATCTCCAATCATCGAAAATGAAACTCTAATGGATAATTTTTTTGATCTATTTTCTTCGTAATTAATTTGGTGAAATAATATTGCTATATCGTTTAGACTCGATAAAATAGTACTGAGATTTGCATTTGGAACATCGATTCCGACACCCCAATTTAGAGGTTCTTTTTCTACATATTTTGCAAATTTGCATTTAAAATCAAGAAATGTTTCAAAGCTTAGTTTTGTATCTGAAACATTATTTAAAACTTTAGATCCTTGAATCGAAAAAATATAACCATCCTTATCTATAACTCTTCTATCATCTAGCATTAATATAAATGCCTCTTTAGCATTCAAATTAAAATCAATTTTATCAATACAATTTTTAGAGTCTGTTTTAATTTTCATTTTAAAATACCTCTTCAATAATAATTCCAAATTTATAAGTTTTATTATCGTCTGTATCTTTAATAATTTTGTCTACGCAATCATTTATAAATGGTAAAAGAAAAACCCTATTCATTTGGATATCAGAAATATTTTGCTCATATTTGTGTTTTGTTACATGTACTGTGTGTTTTTTAAATTTTGACCCTTGATATCCTAGGAATATCTCATAACTAATTATAGCATTGTGTTTGCATGTAATTTCAATTTGATTTTTTTCTCTGTTTAATAAATAAATACATCCATATTCATCAATAATTTTTGATCCTTCTAACATAAGTTTGAAAGCTTCTGTCTCATTTAAAATGAAATTATTATCTATTCTATACTGCTCTTCTAAAGCTTCATGCCAGCCTCGTTCATATCCTTCTCTATATGCCATTTGTCTATCAAGCAAAGCATCATCAGAGTCATTGCCGCTAGAGTATTTTCTTTTTTCATAAGCTTTTTCTTTATTATCAAGATATTTATCTTGATTAATTTTTAACTTTTCTAGTTTTTCTTTTAAAATATTATTCATTTCTTCTCTCTCCATTTTGCTATCACAAATATTATTTTCTTTACGCATACCATTTCTCAATATCTTTAAATGCCTCTGTAATTTCGTCATCACATATATATTCAAGGAGTAAATTATCTGCTTCTATATGTGCTGATTCAGTATCACAATGATTTTTTAATTCTTTTAAATATTCGATTAGTTTTCCTTTAAATAAAATCTCTTTTATATATTCTTTAAATTGATTAATCTCTCCAGATATGAATTTATCTGAAGTTATGTAAGAATCATCAGCTAATTTTTTTCTAGTTATTCCATTATTCCAGTTGTATACGTAACCATTAATATCAATAACTTTCTTACCACTTTGCATTAATCTTAGAGCATCAAATTTATCTAGGTTAAATTCATTTTGATTAATTTTAACTAAACTAATTTCTGCTATATTCATTTTATTCACCATGATCTAATAAATGTGTTTGAATCTTCAATATTTCCTCTGGTCGTTTAGATCCTGCAGGAGGAGGGCATTTGTAATTAATATTAAGTAATAATTCTTTATAAATTTCATCAAAATTTTTGGTATAATTTTTATCAATGGTTATATCTTCTGAATCCTTTAAACCGTCAACTTCTATAATTATTTTATTTTTTTCTTTATTTATGAATAAACATCTAATACTATCAAATTTAATAAAATATATATTTTCATTACTAGAGACGACTTTAATAAATTTCATTTCTTTTCTCTCCATCCTGCCTTCACCTTTAAATAAAAAATTGTTGCGGCAACATTGCCATCGTTGATTAATTTCATAAGTTTCCCAATAACAAATTCGTCTGTTTTTCTTTTTGATATCCTAATAATCTGTGCTAATTCAGGATGTTTCTTTAAGTGGATATAAAAACTTCTTTCACACATCCCTAATCTTTCAGCAATTTGTTGATTAGTTAGTTTTAATCTTCCGAGATTTTCTAACTCTTTAGGATCAATATTATGACCTGTTTTAGTCTGCTTTTTTGGCTTGTTTTCCACTGTATTTTTCCCATCTTGAGATGATTACAGACGCATATTTTGGATCTAATTCTATCGTGCGACAAATACGTCCTGTTTTTTCACACGCTATTAAAGTGCTTCCTGATCCTCCGAAAAAATCAATTACCAAATCACCTTTTTTTGATGAGTTATTTATTAAATATTCGATTAGTTCTATTGGTTTCATCGTAGGATGTTCTGCGTTACGTTGTGGCTTATTAAATTCTAATATTGTAGTTTGTTTTCTATCGCTGTACCAATTATGAGCGGCTCCTTCTTTCCAACCGTACATTATTGGCTCGTGTTTCCATTGGTAGTCTTGTCTTCCTAATACAATATGACTTTTTAACCAGACTAAATTTTGCTTATATAAAAAGCCATTATCAATCATTGCGGTTCTAAAATTTATTGCTTCTAGGTCTGCATAAAATACATATATAGCCGCACCATCTAAGGAAAAATCTTTATAATTTTTAAATGCACTGCTTAAAAAATCATAAAAATTATCGCTTGACATTTTATCGTTTTTTAGATGACCATCTTTTCTTTTATTGGGTCTAAATTTTATTAAATGTTCTTCTTTACCGCCAATATCAACATTATAAGGAGGATCTGTAACAATTAAATGAGCTAGGTTATTTTCCATTAATAGTTGAACATCAGCAGGGTTTGTGGCACTTCCTACAAGCATGCGATGATCGCCTAGCTCCCATAATTCTCCTAAATTGCATCTAAGTTCTACATTTTCAACATCTGGACAATCTTCTGGATCATTTGTATTTTCAGGCTTATTCTCTTCAATAAACGACAAGTCAAAACCGCTTAAAGTAACATCGTAACCTGATTCATTTAAAAATTTTAATTCAGATTTTAATAAATCATCTAGCCAATCGCTCTCGCCTAATTTATTATCACCTAATCTTTTTGACCTTTTTTGTTCTTCTGTAAGTCCTGATAGAATCTGTACGGGAACCTCAGAAAGTCCTGCTTCTATCGCTGCGTATTTACGCCCGTGTCCTGCAATAATTACTAAATTTTCATCCGTAATAATGCAGCCGTGAAAGCCCTCTTCTTTAAATGCACGAGCTAATTTTTTGATTTGCTCTTTTGGGTGATTTTTTGCGTTTTTATCATAATCTATAAGCTTTATAGGGCTTATATTTTCATAATTTGCCATCTTACATTCCTATTTATTTCAGATTCATATTTTTTATTTGTGCGTGCGATAATTTTATCTAATATGTTTGTTTTAAAACGTAACATGTCCGATATTGAAGACTTTTCTGTATAAGCTTTTCTTAATTCTTTTGGATCTTTTGATATCCTTTTTAAAGAAATATGTTTTTTATTTGAGATAAAAGTCTTGGGCATTGGGTCTATTTGTCTACCTAAAACTTGAGCGATAAAGCTTGGATAAACTTTACCATCGGTTCCTTTCGTGTATGTTTTTTTCCATGGATAGCTAGATAATGACTCATTAATAGTTGAAAATCTTAAATAAGAATATACGTCTTTAACATCTGTTCCTTGTTTAATTTTTCCTTTAGCAATACGTTTAAGCATTACTTTATGATCAATTTTAATTACGCCATCTCGTTCCATGCATTTTATTGCATATTCCGAGACTGTTTCTTTTGTGTTTAATATTGATGTGCAAAGTGCTTTCCACATAACATCTTTTTTAATTTTTTCGGGTAACGATTCAAGCTTCTGCAACTGATCGTAATTTATTTTTAAAATCGACACGTCTTTTTAATCCTATTTGTTCGAGTTTTATTTGTTGTTTTTTGCTAAAATATCTAGTTTCTTTAAAAAAAGTTTCATCGAATGGTATATGAATAATATTTCCATTTTTTCTTAAATTTAGAAGTATATTTTTTCTTAAGGGATGTTTTTTTATGATATTTTTATATGGCGATGCTAAAATGTAAGAAATTAAAACATGAAATGGTTTTATTTCTAATTCAATAAAACAGGATTGTTTAATTATTGAATTTACAGAAGTAGCATGTTTTTTAAAGTTTTTAGACTTTTCAGAAAATCCGATGTAATTATTTGCGATAAAATAAGTTAAGTATCTGATTATTGCTATGTCTTCTTCGGGAAATTCTTCGAGTTTTTTAAGCTCGAAATAGGAAAGCATTTTTAATAAATTATGTTGTTTAGCAGTCTTTATAATGCATTGTTTGTATATATATTTATGCCATGATTTATTCATTTGCAATCCTCCTTAAAATAAGGATTGCAGACGGTTGATGCCCTGTAAAAAAAATTTATGCACTTCTGCTAGTAGTGCATATAAATAATTTGTCGTCTCGGTTGTCTCAAAATCTGTCGCATTTTTTATCTAGTATTTTCAAATACTTAAATAGAGTGAGACACCTAGTGCGACACCCAATGCGACACCCAAAAAACCATTGTCCCACATGTAAAAGTTTAATAATAAATAATAAAATAAATATAAATAAATATATATTATTATATTTATATATATATGAGATCATAGATCCGTACCTACGTATAAGTGCCTCTGTCTTTTTTGAGTGCGACAGTGCGACATCGAATAATATCAATAGGTTAGCCGTCTCACTAAAATAAAGTGCGACACCCTGCCATAGGGTTTTACTTAGGGGAGCGGTCTACCGAATTGGGGTTCGGTAGATTTTTTTTTGCCCTCACAAAAAATGAGTTAATAAGCTATTTTTTGTGGCATTTAATTAACCGATATATTAAATATATCCTCCAATATTTACTATTGGAAATTTTTTCACATTAATTTGTATATTTATTTAATTAAAAATAATATTTTATAGTGAATATTATTGCCTTATTTTATCATATGTTACTTATATATTTGTAACTGACCGTTAGTAAAATTATAATTTATAAATATAAAAGTTAATTCCTTAATTATATTAAAATATTTATTTCGTTGACATCAATATTACATTACCAAAAAATTTAAATTAGCCATAAACTCGGTTTTGATTTAAGGGTTTTATCCATTAATCAATATAGTATATTTATTATATCTATTTGTAATTTAAGAAATTATATTTGTTTTTTTTGAATGC
>RRZU013580882.1_pt1 | contig 48546 bp, 38 predicted proteins | sample 2165561 | NCBI WGS metagenome assembly RRZU01 (sample SAMN10456909, study PRJNA506462) | wastewater metagenome | isolation source: wastewater sludge | place: USA: Moscow, Idaho | reverse complement strand
CTTGCAGCAACCCGCAAGTTGCGTCAGCAAGCGATCAACGCCAACGATCAGGATTCCCTTTTCAGCCACATCGCTGTCGCGTTGCCGGCGTACCGGCAGATCGGCAAGCTCGCGCTCGTCCACCGGCGTCTCGCCCCCGCGCACCGCCACCTGCAACTGGCGCATGTTCAGCTTGGCGTGCGCCACCGCAATGAACAGATCGTCGCTACGGGCAAAGCCCAGCCTGGCCGCAAGATCGTCGAGGTTGACGCTGGGTTGTCCCATGCGCTGCAGTTCGCGGAGCACCACCGCACGCCCCTCGGCAAGGGTGTCCTCGATCGCCAGGCTGGCGAACCATTGTCTGACTTTGAGGCGCGAGCGATGCGTAAACAGATAGGCCTGCGCAGGGTTGAGCCAGTCGCGCGACGGTCCACCGTGCTTGGCGAGAATGATTTCGACACGCTGGCCGGTACATAGCTTCGTGTTGAGCGGCACCAGCGCACCGTCCACCTTGGCGCCGCGGCAACGGTGGCCGATGTCGGTGTGCACGCGGTAGGCAAAATCGACCGGGGTCGAGCCCTGCGGCAGATCGATGACGCGGCCCTGCGGTGTCAGGATGTAGACCGTTTCGTCAAAAGCCGCCTGTTTGTAGTGCCTGACCCAGTCCGAGGAATCGGCAACTTCGTCGCGCCAGGTCAATAGCTGCCGCAGCCAGGCGATCTTTTCGTCGTAGCGGTCTTCCGGCGTGCTGCCGCCTTCCTTGTAGCGCCAGTGCGCGGCAACCCCCAGTTCGGCGTGACTGTGCATGTCGCGAGTACGAATCTGCACCTCCAGGGCACGCCCGTCGGGGCAATGTACCGCCGTATGCAGCGATCGGTAATCATTGCCCTTCGGATGCTCAATGTAGTCGTCGAACTCCTTGGCAATCGGCGACCAGATATGGTGCACGATGCCCAGAGCGGTATAGCAGTCCTTCACTTCATCGACGATGACGCGCAGTGCGCGCACGTCGTACACCTCGGCAAACTCGACACCCTTCTTGCGCATCTTGTTCCAGATGCTGTAGATGTGCTTGGGACGGCCGTAGATTTCGGCCTTGCCGACGCCGGCCTTGGACAGCTCATGCCGCAGGCGGTCAACGGCTTCGCTGATGAACTGCTCGCGTTCGGTTCGCTTCTCGTCGAGGTGCTGCGCAATCTCCTTGTAGATTGCAGGATGCAGAAAGCGAAAGGAGAGATCCTCGAGTTCCCACTTCAGTTCCCAGACGCCGAGCCGGTTGGCCAGCGGCGAATAGAGCGCCAGCGTCTCGCGCGCCACCGGCACGCGCAGTTCATCGGGTTCACCGGCAAAGTGACGCAGCGTCTGCGTACGCGAAGCCAGCCGCAGCAGGACCACACGGATGTCCTCGACCATCGCCAGCAGCATTTTGCGCAGTACCTCGATCTGCGTCTTCATCTCCTGCGGATTCTTTTCGCTGCTGTCGACGGAGTGGGCGACAAAGCCCCGCGTGATCGGCCGCATGCGGTTCAGACGCGAAATCCCGCCGACCAGTTGCGCGACGCCCGTTCCAAAATCCCGTTCGATCTGTAGCAGGCCCTGTTCCAGTTGCGCCGGCACCGCGAAGAGCAGCGCGGCCAGTCGTGAATCCACGTCGAGCTTCAAACCGGCAACGATCAGCGCCATTCCCAGGGCATGCCCCCAGACATCCTCGGTGCTGCCGAGCAAGCGATGGCCATAGATCGAGCGGGCAAAGTCGACGGCCCGTCGCAGCCGCTCGAGTTCGGCGGTGGCGAGGCCATCACCGAGAGTCAGCAGGGATTGTTCGAAGTCGCTCTGGGCGGCGACCGAATGTACGACGGAAACCATCAGCTCATTATAAGGGCAGGCTCGGGCTTCATGCATAATGCGCATTTTCCTCACTCCCGCCCGCCCGCCTGCCGTCGATGCCTGCCCGCCTGCAACACCCTTATCTGCTGCTCGTGCTGACCACCCTGTTCTGGTCCGGCAACATGGTCATCGGGCGCGCCATTCGCGACCAGGTGCCACCGCTCTCGCTGGCCTTCTGGCGCTGGGCGATCGCTCTGACGCTGGTGTTGCCGCTAGCCCTGCCACACCTGCGCACGCAGTGGCCGCTGCTGCGACGCGGCTACAAAGCCGTCGTCATTCTCGGTCTGCTCGGTGTCGGCGGTTACAACACTCTGGCTTACATTGCCCTGCAATACACGCCGGCAACCAACGCCGTCCTGCTCAACTCCTTCATTCCGATCGCCACGATCACTCTGTCGTGGATCTTTCTGAAAAAGCATCTGCGTGCTGTCGAGAGCTTCGGTGTTCTGCTCTCGTTCATCGGGGTCACGACGATTGTCTGCCGTGGCGACGTCGAGACCCTGGCCAGGTTGAGCCTGAACGTCGGCGATCTGTGGAGGCTGGCGGCTGGCTCTACCTGGGCCCGGTACACCATCGGACTGCAATGGCGGCCGGCTGGGGTCCACCCGATGCTGCTGCTCGCCGCGTTCACGATGGTCGGCCTGCTCGCCCTGACCCCCGCCTACGCCTGGGAAATCGTGCAGGGCAAGACGATCCATGTCTCGGCCGGCGTGTTGACAGGAATTGCCTACACCGGGGTGTTTCCCGGTTTTCTCGGCTATGTCTTCTACAACCGCGCCGTCGCCGAGGTCGGGGCCAGCAAGGCCAGCCTGTTCATTCATCTGATGCCGGTATTCGGAACCCTTCTCTCGGCGATCTTTCTCGAAGAAGTTCCGCAACTCTATCACTACGCCGGTATCGCCCTGATCTTTGCCGGCATCTACCTGACCACGACGGCGCTGCCGCAAGCGAAAACCGCATGATCGGCAAGCTGCTCGGCTGGTTACGGCATCGCCAGAAGCCGGCAACGGTGCCGGATCCACTCTGGCTCTCGGTGATTTCGGCACTGCCGTTTCTCGCTGCGCTCAGCGAAAGCGAGCAGTTCCGCTTGCGCCGCCTCGCCGAGGGCTTCCTCGCCGAGAAGGAGTTCACCGCTGCGGGCGAACTCGAACTGTCCGACGCGATCTGTGTCTCGATTGCCGCGCAAGGTTGCCTGCCGATCCTCGAACTCGGCCTCGATTATTATCGCGGCTGGATCGGGGTGATCGTCTACGCCGACGAATTCATCATCCCGCGCAGCGTCGAGGACGAATTCGGCGTTGTCCATGAGTATCAGGAACTGGCTTCGGGCGAGGCCTGGGACGGCGGACCGCTGCTTATTTCGTGGCGCGACGCGCAGATGGCCGGCAGCGGCTATAACGTCGTCATCCACGAGTTCGCGCACAAACTGGACATGCTCAATGGTCCGGCGAACGGCATCCCGCCGCTGCCCCCCGAAATGTTCCTCAGCCGCTGGCAAGGAGTACTGGATGCCGCTTACGACGATTTTTGCGCGCGTGTCGACGCAGCGGCAGGCAGCGCTCAGGAAACCTTGTTCGACCCCTATGCCAGCGAGAATCCAGGCGAGTTCTTTGCGGTCATGAGCGAGGCATTCTTTGAGACGCCCACCCTCCTGCACAGCGAGTATCCGGCACTCTACGCACAATTTGCCGGCTTTTACCGGCAGGATCCGGCATCGCGAGTTTTCCGGATGGCCGGCCGGCAATAAGCGGGAGCAGATCGCCTGCGGCTTCTCGGCTCAGCGCGCCGCAATGCGGTCAATGAAACGGACGATTGCGTCGATGACCGATTGTGGCTGATCGCGGTGCGGCGAATGCCGGCAACCGGCCAGCTTCAGCAGCTCGACATCGGCAGCCGCTTCGGCAATGCACTCGATCTGGCGCATCGTCGCGTATTCGTCGTCTTCGCCCTGGATCGCCAGCAGCGGACAGGTGATCGCCGACAGGCAAGCGCGAATGTCCCAGGTACGGAATTCGGGCGCCAGCCAGGTATCGTGCCAGGATCGGAAAACGGCATCCGGATCGCGGTGATAACGACCCAGTTTCTGCGGCCACTCGCTGCTCGCGTAGAAGTCGCCGGCAGCACGGATGCCGGCAAGCGCCTTTTCCTCGACGAACTCGTGCGGTGCCATGAGCACCACGCCACTGAGCCGCTGCGGCCAGGCGGCAGCATAAAGCAGCGCGATCGAGCCGCCGTCGCTATGCCCGACCAGCAGCGGCCGTTCGATGGCCAGCGCAGCAAGCAGGGAGGGCAGGCGCTGCAGCGCCTCTTCATGCAGGTAGGCAGCCGTTCGCGGTGCTCCCAGGGCGGCCGAATGGCCGTGCCCCAGGCGCGACCAGACGAGCGTACGGCAAGCGCTCGCCCGTGCCAGTGCGGCCGGAAAATCACGCCACTGCGTCATGCTGCCAAGACCTTCGTGGAGCAGGACCAGCGTCGGCCGATCGCACCGCTGTGCCGGAATGATCTCGTACTCGAGCAACTGCTCGTCAATGTCGACGAAAGCCCTGCTCACTGGGCCGAAAGTTCAGAAAGCGCGCGCATCCGGCAATTCTCCCTGCAATTTCCAAGGGCATCTCGGGAGTCGGCTGGCCAGCCATTCGCTTCGGCGAGAAGGCTGTGACTGTAGCACACGAAGCATCGGGTGGAACATCAGCAGGCGGTCACCATTTGAAGAAATCGAGATTGATTTCAGGTATGTTTGTCGCAAGGAATAAGGAGGAAGGAGGAATCAAGGATGCGATGTTCGACCACTTCGATCATTGTACTCGTCGAATTGCAGCAGGCGTGGCGAGAAGACTTCGCTGACCAATACCGACTGGCTGCCGAAGCCAAACTGCGAGCGACGCGCCCAGAGCATGCGCGGAACCTGGTCGGCATGTTGCAGCGCAGCCACGGCCGGAGTGAACAGCGCATGCCGGCGATCGATGCGATGGAAAGTCATCGGCCCACGGCGGAATCCGGCGTGCGCGAAGAGTAGCGCACCCAGCGAACGGCTGCCCAGGCGCGCCAGCCAGAGGGTCAGCGGGCCACGCGGCCGGCAAGGCAGGACGGTATGCGCGAAGACCACCCGCTGATCATCACAACTCAGCGCCACTTCCCGTATCCAGGCCTTTTCCCCGCCCATCAGGCCGAGCGCCAGCGCTTCATCGGCGGTCGGTCTGGCCAACCCCTGGCGCAACACCCGCAGTGCGAAACGCCCACGGGCCTGGATGCGAGCTGTCAGCGAAGCACGGTCGCGTAACCAGGGCAGGAAAGCGACATTGTCAACCGTGCGCAGCAAGCTGCTGCGCCAGCGTTGCTCAGGCATTCCTGGAGACCTCGGTGTGCGCGTCTACTGCGGAGCCGGCGCCTTCTCGATGCCGCCAACGCGCGCCCCCGGCTTGATGCCTTTGCTCGAAAACCAGCCGAGATTCATTTCCAGCGCGTAGCGTGCCGCTTTCGTGGAGCAGTGATTCTCCTCGGTCTGTGGCTGCATGTTCTCGATGTTCAGAATGCGGCCGTCTTCGTCGAGAAAGGCCACCGACAGAGGCAAGAACGTATTTCGCATCCACATGCAATGGCGTGCCGCCTGCGGAAAGACGAAGAGCATGCCCTGGTTGGCCGCCATGTTGCGGCGATGCATCAGCCCCTGCATGCGATTCGGATCGTCAGCCGCCACTTCCGCCTCGATGCGGTAAAAGCCGGCCGTCAGCTCGATGCGCGGCATTTCCGCCGCAACCGGGAATACTGCCAGCAGCAGAAAAAGGGTCGCCAGGGAAGCGAGAGACTTGTGCATCGAATACTCCGGCAGGAACTGCTGAAAAGGCGCAATCGGCCTGGCAAGCTCCGGCTTGCCACCGAACCGGCAGTGCCAGCCACTACTTTTTCCCGGCCTTGCCCTTGGCTTGCCCGGAAACTTTCGTGGCTGGCGCCGCCTTGGCAGAGGAACTGGTGCCTTTGGATGCACCCTTGGCAGGCGGTGATTGGCTGCTTGCAGTTGGCTTTCTGGCTGCCGCCTGCCCGCTTGCGGGAAGCCTGGCTCCCTTGGCTTCTGGACGCTTGGCGACCTTGGCTTCGACCGGTTTGGGCGCCTTGGCCGCTGGTGGCGCGGAGTGTTTTGCCGTTGGCTTCGGCGGGGCGCCGGCCTCACCAAAGGTGACCACATCCTCCTCCTGCTCGGCAGCCTTGGGGACCGCCAGAGCCGCCGTGCAGGAAATGCACAGGCCCACCGCCAGAAAGTAGTGCAGCAGACTGTTGATGGTATTTCTCATTCAGTGACTCGTACCCTCCGAACGTGATATTTTATTCCATACGTTATATTTGCCGACCGGTTTCTTCGCCGGGATGCGTTTCACTTCCTTGAGCGTCTGCGCGTCGATCACCAGGAGCGCTCCGTCCATTTCCCACAGGCTGGCCAGCGCGTAGCGCCCATCACGGGTGAACTCGACATGCGCCAGCGTCTGTCCGGGTTCAGCCTGGATCTGCGCCACCACTTCGAGGGTCTCTTTGTCGATCACCTGCAGCGTGTTCTTGTTCTCTTTGCTCATCATCGAGTCTGTGAAGGCATAGCGGCTCATTTCGTGGCTGCGCAGGAAGAAGCCTGGACCAAGGGTCTTGATCTGTTTGATGGTCTGGTAGGTTTTCAGGTCGATGACGGTAACCAGACCGGCGTTGAGATTGGGCGAGGCCATGACCATGCGTTCGCGTCCTGCGGGATCTCGCCATTTCCAGGTGATTCCGGAGCCGAGATGTGGCATTCCCGGCAGATCCAGGCTGGCAATTTTTCGGCGGACGTCCAGTTGAACCACCTGCCCGCTGCTTGCCGAGCGCGACGATCCGAGAATCGTGTCGTAGCTCTGGGTAAAAAAGAAGTCATCGAGGCAGTCTGCGAGCTGCGTCCGCCGCGGAGAGAACATCGCCGGCTTGAAGTGACCCTCCCCATACCGGTAGTCGTGCACCAGCCCATCGGCAAGTGGCTCGGCGGCCGGATCGTAGCTGATCTCCCAGACCTCGGGCAAATCCTTGAGCGCGGCCACGAAACTCTTGCGCGGGGCTGCGTCATAGACCGCCGAGACCCGCGAACTCTTGTCTCCGGCGGCATTTTGCACCGGGATGATCTTCACCAGCGAAAGATCACGGGCATCGAGCACCACCAGGCTGTGCGGCAGGTAGTTGCCGACCAGCACCCACTTGCCGTCGCCGGACACAGCGGCGTTGCGCGTATTGAGACCGGCGCGGATCTCGGCGACCACCACCAGATGGTAGAGGTCATATTTGCTGATCCAGCCGTCGCGCGAGGCGAAATAGACGAAGCGGCCGTCCGGTGAAAACTTCGGTCCACCGTGCAGTGCGTAGCGGCTGGGAAAGCGGTGCAGGCGCTCGAAATGGTCGCCATCGAGGAGTGAAACATGGTGGTCGCCGGTTTCGACGACGACGAACAGATTTAGCGGGTCGGCACCCTTGAGGCCAGGCCCCGGCGTCGCCGGCAGCGCTGCAGACTTGGCTTCGACAACATGCGAGCCGCGAATCTGTGCTTCCCCCCAAACCGGCGCGGGGGCCACCGGGCTGTAGATCCATTCCGTCAGTTGCTGTGCCTCGTCGGCACTCAGTTTGTCGCCGAAAGCCGGCATCTGCGTCGCCACGCGCCCTTCGCGGATGACCTTGACCGCCTCCGACCGGCGCAGGCGTTCGAGGCTTTCCGGCAGCAGCGCCGGGCCGATGCCACCAAGCCGGGATTCGCCATGACAGGTGACACAGTGTTCGCGATACAGGCTCGGCACATCGGCGGCGCCAGCCTGCAAAGACACGCCGGCCAGGCAGGTGGCCAGGGCAAAGCCGGCAACGCCCAGATGCCCGTTCATCAGGCCCTCCGTAGCTTGATGTGAGGAGTGACGGTGAGCCGTTCACGGCCGGGGGTGACGCCGATTTCCTCGTCTTCGAGATAACAGCCGGGATCCTCGGCCCATGCGTCGCCGGTCAGTTGCTGGGCGCGCACGCGGGTATTGCCGTTACAGATGTCGAAGTGCCGACATTCGCCGCAGCGTCCCGAAACGCGCCGGGGAAACTGCTTGAGGCCTGCCAGCAGCGGGTCTGAAACGTCCATCCAGATTTCCGAGAAGGGGCGCTGGCGAACATTGCCGAGCGTGTAATGCCACCACATGGTGTCGGGATGCACGTTGCCGAGGTTGTCGATATTGGCCACATTGACGCCCGATGAATTGCCACCCCACTGCACCAGACGGGCGCGCATTCTCGCCGCCTGCTCGGGGAATCGTTTCTCCACCCAATGCAGAAAGTAGACGCCGTCGGCATCATTGTTGCCACTGGTGAATTCCTTGTGCAAACCACGCTGCTGGTAATCCAGGCAGGTGGCGAAGAGCAGATCCATTGCCCAGCGGGTCAGTTGGTGCTGGGCGTCGTCCTTGCGGTTCTTGTTGCCACGGCCGGCGTAGTTGAGATGCGAAAAATAGAAGCGGTCGATACCTTCGTCCTCGACCAGCCTGAGCAGTGCCGGCAAATCCCGTGCGTTATCCTGCGTCATCGTGAAGCGGACGCCGATTTTCAGACCGAGTTCACGGCACAGGCGAATGCCCCGCAGCGAAGCGTCGAAGGCGCCCTGCATCTGGCGAAAATGGTCGTGGGTAGCACCGATGCCGTCGAGCGAGACGCCGACATAGTCGAAATCGCACGCAGCGATGCGATCGATGTTCGACACATCGATCAGGGTGCCGTTCGACGACAAGCCGACGTAGAAGCCCATCGCCTTGGCGCGGCGAGCAATGTCGAAAATGTCCGGACGCAGCAGCGGCTCGCCGCCCGAGAGGATCAACACCGGCACACGAAAACGCTTGAGATCGTCCATCACCGCAAAGATCTCGTCGCTCGTCAGCTCACCGGGGAAATCCCTGTCGGTGGAGATCGAATAGCAGTGCTTGCAGGTGAGATTGCAGCGACGAATGAGATTCCAGATCACCACTGGCGCCGGCGGGTTCTGTCTGGGTCCGGGCTGCCGTGCGGTCGACAGCTCCTGCATGTACTGCGAGATGCGAAACATCGGGCAATCCCCAAATCCGTGTATTAGAAAGCAGGGTCCGAGCAATGGCCTTGACGTGCATCAAGGGCGCTCGTGCATCGGGTTGTGGTTTTGACCAGGCCGTTGCGCCTGGACTTTTCGTCAGCCCGGCAACACGGTATTCTTGCACGAATCGTTCTGGCAGGTGCGTGTCCATGGCTGCTCCCGAGGCTGACGGAGGGGTTACTCCTGATCCGGCAACTTCCTCCGAGGATGTGCTTGCACTGCCCCGAACACAATGCGAAACTGCGCCTACCATTAAGCTCGGAGGGGAAACTCATGAACAAGGAAGACATCTTGCGCTGGCAGGATCTGGCTCTGCAATACGGATCGGAACTCGGCATCAAGGTACTTGCAGCGATCGCATTCTGGATCATCGGTCGCTGGTTGATCCACTGGGTCGGTCGCATGGTCCAGAGCGCGCTGGAGCGCCAGAAGGTCGATGCGACCTTGATGCGCTACCTCGGGACGGTGATCAATGTCACACTGAATATCCTGCTGGTGATCGGCATCCTCGGCTATTTCGGCATTCAGACCACGACTTTTGCCGCTCTCTTCGCTGCTGCCGGTGTCGCCATCGGCCTGGCCTGGTCCGGCTTGCTGGCCAACTTCGCCGGCGGGGTATTCCTGATCATTCTGCGACCGTTGAAGGTGGGCGATTTCGTGACCGTGGGCGGCATCACCGGCACGGTCGAGGAAGTCGGCCTGTTCACTACTGCGCTCAACACGCCGGATAACGTGCTCACGCTGGTAGGCAACAGCAAGATCCTTAGCGACACCATCCAGAACTTCTCGACCAACCCCTATCGTCGGGTAGATCTGAAGGCTCAGCTCTCCGGGGCGGCCGATCATGCGGCGGCGATGGCGCTGCTCAAGGAAAAAATCGCCCGGATTCCCAATGTCCGGCCCGATCCTGCGGTGGATGTCGAGATCCTGGAATTCAATCTCGTCGGCCCCGTCCTCGCGGTGCGTCCGTACTGCCATACCGATCACTACTGGCAGGTCTATTTCGACACCAACCGGACGATTCGTGAAGCCCTCGGAGAGGCCGGCTTTCCGGTTCCGATGCCGGCACAGGTGGTGTTCGTCAATCAGCAGTAGGCCGCAAGGCAGCCACAGCGCGGGAGTCCCGGGCACGGATCAGTTCCCATCGCAGGCCGGAATCTTGCCGGGGCGCCTTACTCCTCCGCGACTTCGCAGCACCGCACCGGAACGCTGCCCGAGGATTTCCCTGCTATCGCTGGTGCGCCGCGATGGCGGTTGAATTTCTGTCGGGTAACCGGCTGACCCTGCTGAACAGCGGCGCCGAGTATTTTCCGGCGCTGATCAAGGCGATCGACAAGGCACAGCATGAAGTTCATCTCGAAAGCTACATCTTCGAGGATGATGCGACCGGCCGTGCCGTCGCGGCAGCAATGGCCAATGCCGCTCGACGCGGCGTCACGGTTCGCGTTCTCGTCGATGGCTTCGGTGCCCCCGAGTTTGCCAGGCAACTGCAGCCGGGGCTGGTCGCGGCCGGGGTGCAGGTCATGGTCTTCCGACCCGAGATCGCACGTTTCCGCCTGCGTCGTCATCGCCTGCGTCGCCTGCACCGCAAGCTGGCGATGGTGGATGGAGAAATCGCCTTCGTTGGCGGCATCAATGTCGTCGATGACAGCGATCGTCCGCTTGAAGTGCCACCGCGCCACGATTACGCGGTGCGCATCGAAGGCCCGCTGCTGCAGCCGATTCAGCGGACGCTGCACCGGCTCTGGGAACTGGTGTTATGGGCGAAGCTCAATCGCCGTTACCGGCTACCGAGGATCCCGCACAAGGAACCGAAAGCACGTGGCGAGCAAACGGCGGCCTTTCTGGTACGCGACAACATCCGTCACCGCCGTGACATCGAGGAAGCCTACCTGGTGGCGATCGCTGCCGCTCGCGAAGAAATCCTCCTGGCCAACGCCTATTTCCTGCCCGGCCGCCGCTTCCGGAGAGCCCTGCACGATGCGGCCAGGCGCGGCGTGCGGGTGATCATCGTGCTGCAGGGGCGTATCGAATACCGCCTCCTGCACTACGCCACGCAGGCGCTTTATGGCAAATTGCTGGGCGCCGGCATCCGCATCTTCGAATATCGGCGTAGCTTCCTGCACGCCAAGGTTGCGGTCATCGACCGATACTGGGCAACCGTCGGATCTTCGAACATTGATCCCTTCAGTCTGCTGCTTGCCAGGGAAGCAGACGTCGTCGTCCGCGACGATGCGTTTGCCAGGGAACTGCGGCAGAGTCTCCAGGCGGCGATGCGGCAGGGCGCCAGCGAGTTGCCGGTCGATAGCTGGAAACGCCTGCCCTGGCATTCTCGCCTGCTGCATCGGGCCAGCTACCATCTGATCCGGATTCTCGTCGGCATTGCCGGTTACGGCGGCAAGCGCTAACGGTCATCACTTGCCCATCATCCGGGAAATACACCACGCTGCGCCGGTACCCGCGCCATCGACCAGGTAGCAATCGCCCAGCGCCAGAAGTCTCGCAAGGATCCGCTGCGGATTTCCGGCGGCACCGGCTGGCCAAGAAAGTTCAGCGCCGCCGCAAGCACCACACAGCCACCCGAAGCATCGACAGCAGTGGCGCGCGTCTGTTTGGAAAGTTTCTCGCCGGCTGCATTGGTCACCACCGGCAGGTGTGCGTAAGTGGGTGTCGGCAGCGCCAGGCGTTGCTGCAGCCAGATCTGGCGTGCCGTCGAGTCGAGCAGATCGACGCCGCGCACCACTGCATTGACCCCCTGCGCCGCGTCGTCGACGACCACCGCCAGCTGGTAGGCATACTGACCATCGGCACGTAGCAGAATGAAGTCACCCACCGCGCGCGCGAGGTTCTGCTGCACCGGTCCCTGTACGCGATCCTCGAATGCGATCTCGCGGTCCGGAACACGCATTCGCCATGCACGCGGCGCGCGTCCGGGGGCCAGACCGACCCGGCAGATTCCGGGGTAGACCAGGCCGCCGTCGACCGCCGGCACTGGCGAGCAGGCGGCAATCGCGCGCCGCGAGCAGGCACAGGGATACACCTCGCCGTCGAGTCGCAGACGGGTCAAAGCCGCATGATAGCGATCCAGGCGCTGGCTCTGCACTACCACCTCGCCGTCCCACTCAAAAGCGAAGGCCTCGAGCGTGCGCCGAATGCTGTCTGCGGCCCCTGGCAGCGCCCGCGACCGGTCGACATCTTCAATGCGCAGCAGCCATTCACCACCGTGTGCCCGTGCGTCAAGATAGCTGCCGACGGCGGCAACCAGCGAACCAAAATGCAGCGGACCCGTCGGGGAAGGTGCAAAACGGCCACGATAGGCGTGCCCGTGGACCTGCTCGCCGCCTGATTTACCTTGCATCTCGGGGAGAGACTCACGTCGCTCCCCTCGCCCGCAGGCAGGCGATGGGTCGGGGCTAAGGAGTACGGTCATGGCATTGTGGCTTACATCATTTTCTCTTGCCTTGGCGTTTCCGGCAGCGCCGGGTAAAATCCGCTGGTCATTATCAGGATTCGCGCCATGAGCGATCGTTCGATCACCCCCGCCAACGAAGCTGCCATTCTCGCCGAGGCACTTCCCTACATCAAACGTTTCCACGGCAAGACCATCGTCGTCAAGTATGGCGGCAATGCGATGACCGATGACCACCTCAAGCAGTGTTTCGCGCGCGACGTGGTGCTGCTCAAGCTCGTCGGCATGAACGTCGTGGTGGTGCACGGCGGTGGTCCGCAGATCGAGAATCTGCTCAAACGCGTCGGCAAGAAAGGCCGCTTCGTCCAGGGAATGCGCGTCACCGATGCCGAAACCATGGAAATCGTCGAGATGGTGCTCGGCGGCCAGGTCAACAAGGACGTTGTCAACCTGATCAATCAGGCTGGTGGCAAGGCGGTGGGCCTGACCGGCAAGGACGGCAGTTTCATTCGCGCCAAGAAGCTGCTGTTGGCAAACCAGGATAACAACGAGGACCTGATCGACGTTGGCCAGGTCGGAGACATCACGCAGATCGACCCATCCCTGATCGGCCATCTGGAGGCCGGCGGCTTCATCCCGGTGGTGGCACCGATCGGTGTCGGCAAGGGCGGTGAGACCTACAATATCAACGCCGATGTCGTGGCCGGAAAGATCGCCGAAATCCTCAAGGCAGAGAAGCTGGTCCTGCTGACCAATACGCCCGGCGTCCTCGACGAGACGGGCACGCTGATCACCGGCATGACGCCGAAACAGATCGACGACATGGTCACCGATGGAACCTTGTCCGGAGGCATGCTGCCGAAGATCGGCGCAGCCCTCGACGCGGCTCGCAGCGGCGTCAAGAGTGTCCATGTCATCGATGGTCGCGTCGAGCATGCGCTGTTGCTGGAAATCCTGACCGATCATGGCGTCGGCACGATGATCAAGTCGCATTGATCGGAGGATGTTTCTGAAGGTGGCGTCACCCGTCTGGCTGTTCGACCTCGACAACACGCTGCACGACGCCAGCCCGCATATCTTCCCGCACCTCAACCGTGCGATGGTCGCTTATATCCGTGATCACCTTGGCGTTGACGAACAGGCAGCGACGCGCATCCGGCAGGACTACTGGCAGCGCTACGGCGCCACACTGCTCGGCCTGATGCGTCATCACGGCACCGATCCGCAGCATTTCCTGTGGCACACGCACCAGTTCCCCGACCTCAAGCACATGCTGGTTCTGGAGCGCGGACTGCGGGCCATGCTGCTGCGCCTGCCGGGACGCAAGATCGTCTTCTCCAACGCGCCGCTTCATTACAGCGAGGCCGTCCTCGAACTCGCCGGTATCGACGCCTGCTTCGATGCGGTCTATTCCATCGAGCGTATCCGCTTCCAACCCAAACCGGCAATTGGCGGCTTCCGCCACCTGCTACGCAGCGAGCGCCTGCCCGCCCATCGCTGCATCATGGTCGAAGACACCCTGGCCAATCTGCAGACGGCCAAACGACTGGGAATGCAAACCGTATGGGTGTGTGGCAGCACACGCCAGCCCTCCTTTGTCGACCTGCGGCTGGTTTCCATTCTCGATCTGCCGCGTGGTTTACAACACTTGTCGATCGGGGAGCTATTGTAGACAGAAGTAGTCTACTTTGACACCGATCAATCCATCAGTCCTGTAGACTTCGTTCCTGGCCCCTCCTTGGAATCCCCTTCTTGAGAGAATCCGCGTCAACACAACAACAGCTTCTTGAATACAAGGCCATCCTCGACCATTCGGGGATCGCGGTGGTATGCACGCGCCAGCGTCGCGTCTACCGCTGCAACCAGCGAGCCGAGGAGCTGTTCAGTTGGCCGGCCGGAACCCTGGTGGGCCAGCCGGCTCTCGTCTTCTACCCGAGCAGCGAAGCCTGCGATGCCCTGCGTCGGCAAGCACGTTCGCAGTTGGGAAGCGGGCAGGTGGTGAATCTCGAAACTCAACTGACACGTCGCGACGGCAGCACTTTCATCGCGCAACTGATCGCCCGCGCCATCGACCCTGCAGAACCCGGTCAGGCCACGGTCTGGATCGTCCGCGACATCACGCAGGAAGTCCACGCCCGCGAGGCCAACGCTCGCCTGCTGCGCGAGCAGCAACTCATTTTCCAGAATGCCGAGACCGGCATCGTGATCCTCCGCGATCGCGTCATTCAGCGCTGTAATCGGCGCTTTACCGAGATCCTGGGTTACGCGCCGGACGAGTTGATCGGCCAATCGACCCGCATCTACTACCCGAGTGAAGAGGCCTGGCTTGCAACCGGCCGCCAGGCCTATGCGGCGATTGCCGAAACCGGCATCTACCATGGCGACACGCTCTTCCATCGACGCGATGGCACAACGCTGTGGTGTCACATCACCGGCAGCATGATCAACCCGGCGAACCCGGACGAAGGGTATGTCTGGCTGTACGAAGATGTCACCGAAAAGCGCCAGGCGAACCGCGTCATGAACGCGCTGCTGCGTGAACAGACACTGATTTTCGAACGTGCGCCGATTGGCATCGTTTTCCTGCGCGATCGCATCATCCAGCGTTGCAACCCGAGCTTCGAGAGAATCTTTGGCTATCCGCAGGGGCAAATGCTTGGTCAGTCCACGCGCATCTGCTTCGCCAGCGAAGCCTCGTGGAGCGAAGCCGGCGAACGTGCTCACAAGAGGATTAATGAAACCGGAAAGTTCGTCGGCGAGATCGAGTACCGCAAGATCGATGGGACCCCGATCTGGTGCCAGGTAACCGGCAGCCTGCTTGATCCGGTCCACCCGGACAAGGGTCATGTCTGGCTGTTCGAGGACGTCACCGCGCGTCGAGCGGCTGAAGAGGCCCTGGTGGAAAGCCTCTGGGAACAGCAGCTGATCTTTGACAATGCGATGATCGGAATTTCCTACCAGCGCGAACGCATCTTCCTGCGCTGCAATCGCCGTTGCGAGGAGATTTTCGGCTACCCGCCGGGGGGCCTGCGGGGACACTCGACGCGCATCCTGTTCGCCAGCCAGGAGGCCTGGGAAGAGGTCGGACGCCTGGTCTATGGGAATGGCGCAGTGACGGGAACCTTTGACGGCGAAATCCTCTATTGCCGGCGTGACGGCACACCGATCTGGGTGCATGCGATTGGTCGTACCATTGGCGACCATCAGGAGGGCGAAACCTGGATCTGGACCTTCGAGGATGTGACGGCACACCGGGCTGCAGAGCAAGCGCTACGGCAAAGTCATCTCGAACTCGAGCAGCGGGTGGCCGAACGTACCCTCGAGTTGTCGCAACAGCTTCATTTCATGCGCCAGTTGATCGAGGCGATTCCCGGTCCGGTCTTCTACAAGAACCGGCAAGGGCTGTATCTCGGATGCAATCAGGCCTTTCTCGAGGTCATGGGCAGGTCACGCAGCGAGGTGATCGGCGCCACCGTCTACGACCTTGCCCCCCGCGAACTGGCTGATCGCTACCAGGCTGCCGACGACGAATTGTTCCGGCACGCGGGTTCGCAGGTGTACGAAACCAAAGTCCGGCACGCTGACGGCAGCATGCGTGACGTGGTCTTTCACAAAGCCACCTATGGCAAACCAGGCGAAGCCAACGGCGGTCTGGTCGGCGTGATGCTCGACATCACCGATCGGAAGCGCATGGAGGCGCGCCTGCAACAAGCCGCGACGGTCTTCGACAGCAGCGCCGAAGGCATCACCATCACCGCTCCGGATGGCCACATCATTGCCGTGAACCGCGCCTTCACCGAGATCACCGGTTACCGCGAGGATGAAGTGATCGGGCGTAACCCGCGCATCCTGCAGTCCGGACTACAGGACGCAGCCTTTTACCGGGAAATGTGGCAGGTTCTCGGCCGTTGCGGGCGCTGGCGGGGCGAACTCTGGAACCGGCGCAAGGACGGCCAGACTTTCCTGGAATCGCTGACGATCAGCGCCGTCCATGACCCCGATGGACAACTCACGCACTATGTCGGCGTGTTCTCCGACATCACCGAGCTGCGGCAAGCTCACGATCAACTCGATCACCAGGCACATCACGATCCGCTGACCGGTCTGCCCAATCGCTTGCTGCTTGGTGACCGATTGCACAAGGCCTTGCAGCGTGCCCACCGCGACGAGAACGGACTGGCGGTCCTGTTCATCGACCTCGATCGTTTCAAGAACATCAACGACACTCTCGGCCACCAGGTCGGCGATCGCGTCCTCTGTGAGGTGGCGTGGCGCCTGAGCAGACTGATGCGTGAAGCGGATACCGTTGGCCGACTCGGTGGTGACGAATTTCTGATCATCATCGAGGACATCTTCGATCCGACCGCCGTCTCGCACATCGCAGAGAAAATCCTCAACGCCCTGCAGGATTCGCCAGTGACCGTAGAACAGGAATTCTACGTGGGCGCCAGCATCGGCATCAGCCTCTTTCCGGATGACGGAGCGGACGCCGATACGCTGATGAAGAATGCCGATGTCGCAATGTACCGCGCCAAGGAGCGTGGCCGCAACGCCTACGAGTTTTTCACCAAGGAACTGACGCAGTCCTCGCTGGCGCGTCTGCAAATGGAGACCGACCTGCGACGAGCCATTGAGCGCGACGAGTTGCGGGTCTACCTGCAACCCCAGTTTTCCCTGAAAACGGGCAGGACACTCGGCGCCGAGGCGCTGGTACGCTGGTTGCGCCCTGAGCACGGACTGGTGATGCCGGGAGAATTCATCAAACTGGCCGAGGAATCCGGACTGATTGTCCCCATCGGTGCCTGGGTTCAAAAGACCGCCTGCTGTCAGTGGGCCGCATGGTGTGCCGCGGGCCGCCAGCCGGGGGTGCTGTCGGTCAACGTTTCCGGAGTCGAATTCGTACGTGGCCGAATCCAGGAGACCGCACACAACACCCTGGATACCTCGCAACTACCGGCACAGTTCCTCGAACTCGAAATCACCGAGAGTGCCATCATGAGCCATGCCGAGAACAGTGCCCAGGCGCTTGACAAACTGCGGACCATGGGCATCAGCCTGGTTATCGACGATTTCGGCACGGGTTACTCTTCGCTCGCTTACCTGAAGCGTTTGCCACTCAACAAGCTCAAGGTCGATCAGAGTTTTGTGCGCGGGCTGCCCGGCGACGCCGAGGACTGCGCCATCGTGCGCGCGGTGATTGCGCTTGCCCACAGCCTGCAATTGACGGTGATTGCCGAGGGCGTCGAGAACGAGGCGCAACAGGAATTCCTGACCCGCGAAGGTTGCGACGAAATGCAGGGCTATCTGCGTGGCCGGCCGATGCCGTTCGACGAGTATGAAAGGAGCTTCCTCAATGGCTGAAGCACGCGCGCCAGGCAAATCCTCGCGACTGGCATTCATCGACGCGCTGAAAGCGCTGTCCTTTCAGCTGATCGTTCTGCATCACCTGGCGTTTTACGGGCCGATGTCCGATCACGCCTACCTGCTGGCACCCGACTTGATCCACTGGTTGAGCCAGGATGCGCGTATGGCCGTCCAGGTCTTCCTGGTGATTGGTGGTTTCCTGGCCGCGCGGAGTCTCGCACCCGCCGGGGTGTTGCTGACGCCCCATCCGCTCGTGCTGGTGCAGAGACGCTACCTGAAACTCGTCACGCCCTACCTCGCTGCCGTGCTGATCGGCATCGCCTGTGCGGCCATCGCGCGCGAACTGATGGTACATGACTCCATTCCCGGCCGGCCGACGCTGCCGCAGGTTGTCGCGCACGCGCTGCTGTTGCAAAGCATCCTGGGCTACGAGGGCCTGTCGGCCGGCCTCTGGTACATCGCCATCGACTTCCAGCTGTTCATGCTCCTGGTCGGCATGCTGTGGCTGGCACCCACCCTGGCTCGCGGCGATACTGGCGTGCCCACCATCAGCGCCTTACTGGTAGTCACCCTGGCTCTGGCCTCACTGTACTACTTCAACCGCGATGGAGATTGGGACATCTGGGGGATCTACTTCTTTGCGGCTTATGCTCTGGGAATAGTGACCTACTGGGCAACCCACCGCAGACAGACGCTTGGCTGGCTGCTGCCGATGGTCGGTCTGGTGGTCACCGCGCTGCTGCTCGACTACCGTCCTCGCCTTGCGGTGGCGCTGCTGGTAGCGCTGACGATCGGCCTGGCACGCATCTACGGGTTTCTCGATGACTGGCCCAGGTCACGCCTGATTGCTTACCTCGGACAGATTTCCTACTCGGTCTTTCTCGTCCATTTCCCGATTTGCCTGCTGATCAACGGCATCTTCGCGCGCTTCGCCGCGGCCGACCCGTGGGTCAATCTGACAGGAATGTTCATCGCCTGGCTGGCAAGCATCTCCGCCGGCGCACTCTTCTACCGTTTTGTCGAAAACCCGGCGCAACGCGGCTTTTGGCGTGCGCACTCGCAGCCCAGCTTCAAGCAGATTCCTTGAGCCAGGCTGCGGCAGAGAGCGCAAAGTAACTCAGAATACCGTCAGCACCCGCCCGCTTGCAGGCCAGCAGACTCTCAAGAACACAGGCCCGCTCGTCCAGCCAGCCATGCTGCCCTGCGGCCTTGAGCATTGCATACTCGCCACTGACCTGATAGACGTACGTTGGCACCTGGAACTTCTCTTTGACACGACGGACGATATCGAGGTAAGGCATCCCCGGTTTGACCATCACCATGTCGGCCCCTTCACCGAGGTCCATGGCCACTTCACGCAGGGATTCGTCGCTATTCGCGGGATCCATCTGGTAGCTATACTTGTTGCTCTTGCCCAGATTGCCGGCCGAACCGACGGCATCGCGGAAAGGGCCGTAGAAACTCGATGCGTACTTGGCCGAGTAGGCCAGGATGCGGGTGTGAATCTGTCGGGCGGCGTCAAGCTCGCTGCGAATGCGGCCGACGCGACCGTCCATCATGTCGGAAGGCGCAACGATGTCGGCACCCGCCTGCGCATGCACCAGCGCCTGTCTGGCCAGAAGCACGAGCGTTTCGTCATTCAGCACGTAGCCCAGGGGGTCGTCCACGTCGATCAGACCGTCCTGTCCATGGCTGGTATAGGGATCGAGGGCAACATCGGTGATCACGCCAAGCTCAGGGAACTCCTTCTTCAGCGCCGTGACTACCCGCGGCACCAGACCATCGGGGTTACATGCTTCTTCGGCACCCGCTGTCTTGTAGATCGGTTCGATCACCGGAAACAAGGCCAGAGCCGGGATACCCAGTGCAAGCGCCTGCTCGGCTGTTTTCAACAGCCGATCCAGACTCTGCCGCTCTATTCCCGGCATCGAAGGGATCTGCTCAACGCGCTGCTGGCCTTCGAGCACAAACACCGGGTAAATCAGGTCGTCTACAGTCAGCCGCGATTCACGCATCAGACGGCGCGAGAAATCGTCTCGGCGCATGCGCCGCATACGCGCGGCAGGAAAGTTTGCTTGGTAATCCATGGAGTATAGAGTTCGCTATGGCCAGATAAATATAATTGATGAAAAAAAGTACACTGTGGGGGAACTGACGGCGATGGAATTCGTTCTCATTGCGTAGATGGCCATGCCATCTCCCGCTTCACCTCCCTGAGCGGGGTGCCTTATTGATGTAAGGCATACCTTGCCCCCGGCCCCCCCTTGCCGGGGGTTTTTCTTTCAACGCTTGCCGGCATTTCGGGCACCCCAGCCGATGGCACTGCGCTTCTTTGGGCGGGCCACTTTCTCGGTGGCCAGACCAGTCGGTGGCGGTGGCTCCGGCTTGCTCTCCAGATCAAGCCAGCAGCCGAGAATCGCCTCCGCCTCCATCACTCCCGACTTGTTCAAGCTCGAAAAAAGTTGCAGTGTGCAGTTGCCGCCAATCTCGTTCAGCACCTTCTGCACCTCGCGATATGCGAGCGCCTGCTGCTGACGAGAAAGTTTGTCGGCCTTGGAGAGCAACACATGGATGGGTTTGCCGGTTGGTGCAAACCAGCCCAGCATCTGCAGGTCCAGTTCGGTCAGCGGGTGGCGACTATCCATGATCAGGACCAGACCAGACAGCGCTTCGCGGTGCCGCAGATAGGGGGCCAGCAAGCCCTCCCACTGCGAACGAATTTCCTCGGGTGCCTTGGCGAAACCATAGCCAGGCAGGTCGACGAAGTATTTGCCGTCGGCGATCCGAAAATAGTTCAGATGCTGCGTTCGTCCCGGTGTTTTGGAGACAAAAGCCAGCCGCGCATGATTGGCCAGAGTGTTGATCGCCGACGACTTGCCGGAATTCGAGCGTCCTGCGAATGCGACTTCGCATTGCGAGTCGACCGGCAGATCACGCAGATGGGCAATTGTCGTGTGAAAGACCGCCCGCTGGAAGAGAGACATGAATGAACCCAGGATGAGTGTATGGAATGACGCGGGTGCGCGCCCGAGCAGCAAACTGATATAGAATATCAGCTTTATTGCATCGCTTCTCCGGCCTCAGATCAGTCATTGTTGTCAATGGGAGTTTGGACATGATTCGTACAACGGCACTTGCGGTTCTCCTGGCCGCCAGTTTCCCCGCCTTCGCAACAGAACAGGCAAAAGCCAAAGTTGATCTGGCAAAAGCCAAAGAAATCGCCGAAGGCGTTTGTGTTGCGTGTCACGGAGCCGATGGCAACAGCCCGGCAGCGGCCAATCCGATCCTCGCCGGCCAGATTCCCGAGTATCTCTACAAGCAATTGAGCAATTTCAAGGCGGTCGACGGGAAACCGGCGGTACGCAATAACGCGATCATGGGCGGCATGGTTGCGGCGCTGTCAGACGAAGACATGAAGAGCTTGTCAGTGTACTTCTCGCAGCAAAAGATGAAACCTTCGGTGGCCAAGGAAGAAAAACTGTTGGCCGAAGGCAAGACGCTATGGCGCGGGGGGGACTTCGAGAAAGGCATCCCGGCCTGTGCCGGTTGCCACGGTCCGGCCGGCGCTGGTCTGCCGGCGCAATATCCGCGGCTGGCAGGGCAATACGCAGAGTACACCGCCAATCAGTTGAAAATCTTCCGCAGCCACGAGCGAGCCAACGATTCGGAAAAGGTGATGCGGGTGATTGCCGGCAAACTCTCCGATCACCAGATCGATGCAATCGCCGAGTACGCAGCAGGTCTACGCTAGAGCCGCACGCGCCCTCCTGTCGCCAGACGTTCCGCGTACCCCCTTGGCAAGGAGCGGCTGACCCTCTACCATGCTGTGACTCCAAGACCCGAAAGGACGCTTCATGAAGACTCTCAGGCAAATCCTCGCCGACAAAAGCGGACCTCTGATGAGCGTCTCGCCGGACGATCCAGTTTTCTATGCGCTGCAGGTGATGTCCGATGCCAATGTTGGCGCGCTCCTCGTGCTCGATGGGGAGCAACTCGTCGGGATCTTCTCCGAGCGTGATTATGCCCGCAAGGTGATCCTCTTCGGCAAGGCGTCGAAAGACACTCCGGTGCGCGCAATCATGACGGACAAGGTGCTTTATGTGACCCCCGACCGGACGGTCGACGAGTGCATGGCGATCATGACGGACAAACACATCCGCCACCTGCCGGTTCTCGACGACGAGGGCAAGGTTCTCGGGATTGTATCCATCGGCGATGTGGTCAAGGAAACGATCTGCGAACAACAGTTCATCATCCAGCAAATGGCAAAATACATCACCGGTTGAGCTTGCGTTGCCTGCGCGGAAGACCACGCCCAATCCGGCAGATCATCGTCGATATTCAAACTCCAGCCACCACAAAAGGATCTTTCTGTGAACGCTCTGCCCTTCTCGATTCGCACCCTTGTCCTCGCCTCAGCCCTGTTCGCCACCGTCGCAACTGCCGAAACGGTCGCTCCTGCCCGCAATGAGGGAGGGATGCTGGTCGGCAACAATGGCATGACCCTTTATGTCTTCGACAAGGACAGCGCAGGCAAGAGCGCCTGCAATGGCCCATGTGCAGCCAACTGGCCACCCCTGATGGCTGCCGAAGGCGACCAGGCAAGCGGTAACTGGAGCGTCATCACCCGTGACGACGGCAGCAAACAATGGGCCTACAAGAGCAAGCCACTGTACTTCTGGGCCAAAGATCAGAAGCCTGGCGACAAGACCGGTGACGGTTTCAACGGCGTCTGGCACCTCGCTCAGTAAGCCAAGGCCGAGAAGGCCCATCGCTACGGCATTTCGTCAAGCCCCACCATGACCAGATGCCCGGTCTCTCCCCAGGTTTCCAGACTCCAGCAGCCGTCACGGACGCTCACCCAGTTGATCCCGGCGTTGGGAATCAGAAAGTCACGCGGATTGCTCAAAGGGTGACCCCGAACCAGGCGGTTGACGATATCGAGCACGCCGCCATGGGTGACGACGACGACCGTCTGGCCTCGATGGTCGATGGCAATCCGCTGCAGGCCGGCACGAACCCGTTCGTAGAGTTGCTGCAGACTCTCACCGCCCTGCGGAATGACGAAATCCGGCTCGCGTCTTTCAAACGCCAGGTACTCGGCCGGGTACCTGGCACGCGATTCATCGTAGGTCAATCCTTCAAAAATGCCATAGCGCCGCTCACGGAACTCCGACCGCAAGCTTGGGCGCAACTTCAGGCGGGCAGCGAGGCGCTCGGCGGTCTGGCGAGTGCGTAGCAGGTCACTGCTGTACAGCGCTGTCACCGGCTCGCCAGCCAGCCAGACTGCTGCTGCTTCCGCCTGTGACAGACCAGCCGCATTCAGGCCGATGTCGATCTGCCCCTGAATCCGTTTGTCGACGTTCCAGGTCGTCTCGCCATGCCGGACGAGGCAAATTCGCGTTGTTTCTTCCCTGGAAATCACCACATGCCACCTACATGCTGCGACGGTACTGTCCGCCCACCTCATAGAGCGCGCCGGTAATCTGACCGAGCGAGCAGACGCGAACCGCATCCATCAGGACTGCAAAGACATTGTCGTTGTCGATGACGGACTGTTTCAGGCGTTCGAGCATCGCGCCAGAAGCCGCCGCGTTGCGTAACTGGAAGTCCTGCAGGCGAGTCAATTGCGACCGCTTTTCGTCTTCCGTCGAACGTGCGAGTTCGATTTCGATCTGTGTGTCGCCCTTCGGGTTACGGAAAGTATTGACGCCGACGATCGGAAATGAACCATCGTGTTTCTTGTGCTCGTAGTAGAGGGATTCCTCCTGGATCTTGCCGCGCTGATATCCGGTTTCCATGGCCCCGAGGACGCCACCACGCCCGGAGATGGCTTCGAACTCCTTCAATACCGCCTCTTCAACCAGATCAGTCAGCTCTTCGATGATGAAAGAGCCCTGATTCGGGTTCTCGTTCATCGCCAGCCCCCACTCGCGGTTGATGATCAGCTGGATGGCCATGGCACGGCGAACCGATTCTTCGGTCGGCGTGGTGATCGCTTCGTCGTAGGCGTTGGTGTGCAGCGACTTACAGTTGTCGTAAATGGCAATCAGCGCCTGCAGCGTGGTGCGAATGTCGTTGAATGCCATCTCCTGGGCGTGCAGTGAGCGACCGGAAGTCTGGATGTGGTATTTCAGTTTCTGGCTGCGCTCGTTGCCACCGTACTTGTTTTTCATCGCCACGGCCCAGATGCGGCGGGCGACACGACCAATGACCGAATACTCGGGGTCCATGCCGTTGCTGAAGAAAAACGACAGATTCGGCGCAAAATCGTCGATATGCATGCCGCGTGCCAGATAGGTCTCGACATAGGTAAAGCCATTGGCCAGCGTGAAAGCCAACTGTGAGATCGGATTGGCGCCGGCTTCGGCAATGTGATAACCGGAAATCGACACCGAATAGAAGTTGCCGATCTGCTGATGGACGAAGAACTCCTGGATGTCGCCCATCATCTTGAGCGCGAATTCGGTCGAAAAGATGCAGGTATTCTGACCCTGGTCCTCCTTCAGGATGTCGGCCTGGACGGTACCTCGGACATTGGCCAGCACCCAGACACGAATCTTCTGCATCTCGTCTTCGGTCGGGTCGCGGTCGTTATCGACGCGGAACTTGTCGACCTGCTGGTCGATCGCGGCGTTGAAGAACATGGACAGGATGATCGGCGCCGGACCGTTGATGGTCAGCGACACCGAGGTGGTCGGTGCGCACAGTTCGAAACCATCAAACAGGACTTTCATGTCGTCGAGCGTGGCGATCGACACGCCGGAGTTTCCGACCTTGCCGTAGATATCCGGCCGGGCATCGGGATCACATCCGTAAAGGGTGACCGAATCGAAAGCGGTCGAAAGCCGCTTCGCGGGCATGCCTTCCGAAACCTTCTTGAAGCGACGGTTGGTACGGAAGGCGTCGCCTTCGCCGGCAAACATGCGCGTCGGATCCTCGTTCTCGCGCTTGAATGCAAAGACACCGGCGGTAAAGGGGAAGGAACCCGGGACATTCTCCTTCATCAGGAAACGCAGCACCTCGCCGTCATCCTTGCTGGCCGGCAGGGATACCTTGCGAATGCGCGTTCCCGAGAGCGAGGTGTTGGTGAGGCGGGTACGGATCTCCTTGTCGCGAATCTTGACCACGTATTCGTCCTGCGCGTAGAGTTCGACGGTCTTGGGCCACATGTCGAGCAGTTTCCTCGCCCGTGCGTCGAGTTGCCCGTCTTTCCAGGAGATCAATTCAGCAAAGTCGCCTGCAGGCTTGCCACAGCTTTCAAACAGGTCTCTGGCGGTTTTCAGGGACTGTCGCTGGCGAGCGATCTCTGCCTGTTCTGCGGTATGGCGATGGTAACTGCGAACGGCTTCGGCAATTTCGGCCAGGTAGCGCACGCGTTGCGCAGGAACGATGGCGCGCTGGTTCGACGATTGACGAACGCTGACCAGCGGCAGCCTGCCCTTTTTCAACTTCAGGCCAAGCGCGTGCAATTTGGACGCGATCGCCTGATAGAGAGAGGTCACCCCGTCGTCGTTGAAGCGTGCCGCCATCGTGCCAAATACCGGCATTTCGTCCGGGCTCTGGCTGAAAGCCTCGTGGTTGCGCTGATATTGCTTGCGCACATCGCGCAGAGCATCCTCGGCACCCTTGCGGTCAAATTTGTTGATGGCCACGAAATCGGCGAAGTCGAGCATGTCGATCTTCTCGAGTTGCGAAGCGGCACCGAACTCGGGGGTCATCACATAGAGCGAGACATCGACCAGGGGCACGATCGCAGCGTTGCCCTGCCCGATGCCTGAGGTCTCGACGATCAGCAAATCAAAGCCAGCCAGCTTGCAGGCAGCGATCACCTCGGGCAGTGCGGCAGATACCTCGGAGCCTGTTTCGCGCGTCGCCAGCGAGCGCATGTAGATGTTCGGGTGTTCGATGGCGTTCATGCGGATGCGGTCACCGAGCAGCGCACCCCCCGTGCGCTTGCGCGAGGGATCGATGGAAACGATCGCCAGCTTGATGGTGTCGCCCTGATCGAGCCGGAAGCGACGCACCAGTTCGTCGGTCAGCGAGGACTTGCCGGCACCGCCGGTACCGGTGATGCCGAGCACCGGCACCTTGAGTCCGGCCGCGGCGTGCAGGATTTTCTTGCGCAGCGCTTCTGGATAGGCGCCATTTTCCAGTGCACTGATGATCTGCGCCAGTTTGCGGCGGTTCCCGGCCTTCAGCGCGGCGAGCACTTCGTCCGGTTCCTGCGGGGCCAGCGCAGCAATGTCGACGTCGGACGTCGCCATCAGCTCGTTGATCATTCCCTGCAAGCCCATCGACTGGCCGTCCTGCGGTGAGTAGACACGCGTCACGCCGTAGGCGTGCAGTTCGTCGATCTCGCCCGGAACGATGACCCCGCCGCCACCACCGAAAACTTTGATATTTTCGCCGCCACCGGCCTTCAACAGATCGATCATGTACTTGAAGAATTCGACGTGCCCCCCCTGGTAGGAGGTGATGGCAATTCCCTGCACATCCTCCTGCAGTGCCGCGTTTACAATCTCCTGTACGGAACGGTTGTGGCCTAGATGGATGACCTCGGCGCCCGTCGACTGCAGAATTCGCCGCATGATGTTGATTGATGCGTCATGCCCGTCGAACAAGGAGGCAGCCGTGACAAAGCGCACCTTGTGCTTGGGCTTGTAGGGCAGAAGCTTCTTGGCAATGGAAAGGTCAGTCATGTCGTTCGCGCTCCACAAAGATCAGGAATGTCCTGAATACCGGAAATTGTACAAGGACGCACATGGTAGAAAGTTGACGCCAATAAAGCCATTCCCCAATACGCCGCCAACAATGTATATATTGCCAACTTGAAATATCCCATCAATACACAGCCTTGCGAGAAGCCGATGCCAAACCCTGAGAAGACTGCCAAGGAGATCACCGGCGAGAGGGTCAAGGATGCCACACCAACTGCCACTGCTCCGGCACGCGCGACCGTGGCCATTGCCTTTGTACAGGGAATGCTGGCAGGTCTTCAGCATGCAGGTCGTGATACCGAACCGCTCCTCGAAAGGGCACACATAGCGGTGCAGGTGCTGAACGACCCGAGCGCCCGCATTCCCGTCGACCGCTACGCCGAACTGTACAATCTGATCAATAGCGAACTCGACGATGAAGGATTTGGACTGTTCTCGGTGCCGATACGTACCGGCACCTTCGAGTTCCTCTGTCGCAGCACCATCACCGCGCCGACGCTGGCCGAGGCCATCGATCGCAGCATCCGCTTCCTGCGCTTGCTGCTGCCCGACCTCGGTGTCCGTCTCGATAGCCACCTCGAGCAGGCATGCCTGTGCATCGTGGAAAACCGCCCGCTCACCATCGGACGGATCTTCGCCTTCGAATGGCTACTGCGCCTGCTGCACGGACTTTTTTCCTGGCTGGTGGGACGCAGCATCGTTCTCGATTCGGTTGCTTTCCCTTACCCTCGCCCGCAACACGCACAGGATTATGCGCTGATTTACACTGCGCACTCGACTTTTGATGCCCAGAGGCTCACCGCCTTCTTCGCTGCCAACTTGCTGGACCTGCCGATTCGTCGCGACGAGGCAGCCCTGCAAAGCTTCCTCGAAGGCGCACCCGGCAAGCTGACCACTTTGTACCGTCGTGACCGCGAGATGGTCCTGCGCGTACGCAACACGTTGCGTGACGCGCTGCCGGTGTCGAACTCGCTCGCCGAGGTCGCCCGCACACTGAATATATCGCCACGCACGCTGCATCGCCGGCTGGAGGAAGAGGGATCGAGCTTTCAGGCGATCAAGGATGCCTTGCGCCGCGATCTGGCGATCAACCGACTCGCCAAGACCAGACAGGCACTTGCAGAGGTGGCCGCCGAACTGGGTTTTGCCGACAGTGCGGCCTTCTACCGGGCTTTCGTGAGATGGACCGGTATGGCCCCAGCACATTACCGCCAGCGACTGCAGGCGGCAGGTAACGGATCCAGTCAGGGGTCCAGTCAGCACCTCACTTTTCGGTCATGAAGCGCGTCGCGTTTTCCAGGTCGGCGTGGGTGCTGCCGCGGTACAGTGCATTGACGAACTTGCGCCAGATCAGGTCCGGCTCACCCAGCTCGAAGTCAAAAACTCCGCTCGCCGACTCCCTCGTCGCCAAAACGTAGATTTGAGATACTTCCGAAGGACCCAGCCGAACAATCGCCTCACCCCAGACATTGAGTGGGACGCCGGCCTGTGCGTACGCCTGAAAACCGTAACGCGACAGTTCGAAGATTTCGAGCCGCAACCGGCATGACATGCCATCGAGCGCCGGCACCGAAAACTTTGCCGGACATCTGACCGAAAAACGCCGGTGGCTCCTGTCCACCGCGACATCCTGACTCTCCTCGGGGAGTGCTGGCAGAATCGAGCGGTACGCCGGCAGGTCGTAGATCGTATGCAGCAGCTTCTTCTTGCGATCGCTGAGCTGCATGAAGACGCTCGTGCGCACATTGAAGAAGTGATCGAGCAACTCGGGAGTCAGCACCGGATCATTGGTGGTATAGAAACGGCGCGGCGGCAGCTTGATGTTGGGCAGCCTGACCTCGGTGAAAAAGGCATAAAGGTTCCGCTTGGGCGGTTTGGAAGAATAGTGTCTTCTGAATACTTCCGGGGCGGTACTGAGGTCCAGTGTTGCGCCAACGGCTGGCGCGCCATTCACGAAATCGTAATTCTCGACCACGTTTTGCGTCAGCCGTTTGAAGAACAGCAAGGATTCGTACATCTCGATATGGCTGGGATTGACCGCGATCACCAGGTGCCGGGTATCAAAGAAGGTAGTGCAGTACTCGTACATGAATTTCATCAGCGGGAACAGAATGCTGCCGCCGGTTCGGCGGAAACGGCGATGTATCGCCAAAGCCGACACCTCGGCAATGTTCCCCTTCTTTTCCCGCAAGGCCGTCAAATCGAAGATGCGCTGCAGGGGAAATCCCAGAACGCTCTCCCTGATCAGGGACAGGGTGCCGACCACCTCTCCGTCATACTTGGCGCACAAGGTCGTGGTCGTCGGCAAGGCATGATATATGGTCACGCGCATCCCGGAGGGATCGGGCTTCATGAACTTGCTGCCCACGTAGGCGTCGTGTAGCAAGGTAAAGCATGCCTCGAGTTCCTCCTGGGTATCCGCGATCTTCAACTCGAGGCTGGCGTTCGGCGCAGGATCGCAATCGACGAAATTACGGTAAACAGCGAAGCGCCTTTCTCGCGGGAGAAAGTTGAACAGCTTTCTCAGCGTCCCGCTCAGCAGCTTTCGTACCGGCAAGACTAATTTTCTGATCATCAACATTCCTCCCGCAGCAACGACGGCCCGAACGGCACGTGGTCCTGCTGCTGAATAATACATCCCCCGGTTTCCCTGGGTAATGTCGGAGCCTGATTGTTACGGTATCCAAATCCGGAAGCGGGGTAGGGAATTTCGGCACCGCACTTTCGAGATTCTCATCGGGCATCTTATCAAAAGGTATGGTTTTTACTTGTATTGTTTGATTCCCCGATCCGCCTGCTGTTGCATCTTTCGTTCGATTGGTACAGCATCGCCGATTGGCCGAGAATAGAAAATAGGGGATGGACATGATTGCTGCGTTGTTGCGTCGCCTGAGTCTGATGAATCGACTGACCGTGACCGCCGTTCTGGCCTTGCTGGCCATGCTGCTGATCGTCTGGGAAAGTGTGTGGTCGATGCATCACCTGCTTTACGAGGACCGCCAGGTCAAGACACGGCATCTGGTCGAGGTGGCGATCAGCGTCCTTGATCATTACCACGATCTGCAGAAAGCCGGCACGCTGAGCGAGGACGAAGCCAGACAGCAAGCGATCGCTGCGGTCAAGCGGATGCGTTATGAAAAGACCGAGTACTTCTGGATCAACGACCTCGGCAAGCCGGTGCCGAAAATGGTGATGCACTCGACGGTACCAGCGCTCGATGGCAAGGTGCTCGATGAGAGCCGTTTCAACAAGGCCATCTCCCTGCAGGCCGGGCTGAGCGGCGACAAGATCAAGGCGGATGGCAAGAATCTCTTTGTCAGCTTCAACGAGGTGGTCGACAAGGCAGGCGAAGGCTATGTCGAATACCTCTGGCCCAAGCCTCTCGCAGGCGGCGGGGTGAGCAGCGAACTGTTTACCAAGCTGTCCTACGTCAAGAAGTTCGAACCCTGGGGCTGGGTCGTTGGTTCCGGCATCTACATTGATGATGTCGACCGGATATTCCTGGAAGAGGCGAAGCACAGCGTCTTACTGGCGATTGCTGCTACCTGCATCCTGTTGCTGAGCAGTTGGCTGGTGCGGAAAAGCATCGTCAGCGAGTTCGGTGGCGAACCCCGCCTCGCGTTGGGCGTGTCCAGCAGGATCGCCAGCGGCGACCTGACGCAGGAGGTACCCTTGCAAAGAGATGACCGGGACAGCCTCATGTTCGTTCTCGCGCACATGCAGAGCAGCCTCAAGGAAATGCTGCGCGCCATCTTCATCAACGCCAACAAGGTGCAGGCAAGTATCGAACGCCTTTCCGCCGAGTCCAACGCGATCAACCTGGCGACCCAGGTGCAGGCCGCTGCCGTCAAACACAGCCGTTTGGCGATTACCGACGTTTCGGCAAGCGTCGAGGTGGTGAATGGACTGGTACATGCAACCGAAGATGGCGCCAACGAGGTCGCGCGGCGCGCCCATGATGGCGCCAATGTAGCGGCAAAGGTTGCAGTCGAGATGCAGGCCATCGCCGATACGGTCGCGGTCTCGTCGGAGCAGGTTTCCCGGCTGGTGGCCAGTACCAGCGAAATCGGCAACATGGCCAGGGTGATCAGGGAAATTGCCGACCAGACCAATCTGTTGGCACTCAATGCAGCCATCGAGGCTGCCCGCGCCGGCGAACAGGGGCGCGGCTTCGCGGTCGTGGCCGACGAGGTCCGCAAACTCGCTGAGCGAACCAGCAAGGCGACGAGTGAGATCGGGAGCATCCTGCAGGGCATCCGGACCGATACCGAAAGTGCAGTCGAAGGCATGCAGGCGGCGGCGCCAGTAATCGCCAGCGGCGTCACGCAGGCCAACTCCGCCGCCGACACCTTGTATGCCATCGAAGAACAGGCGCAGGACACTCTCCAGAAAATGAAGGCGCTTTCGCAGGCGACCCGCGAGCAGACACAGCGCATCGAAGACATCGTCAGCAATGTCGATGAGGTGATGACCGCTTCAGGACAGACCGAGAATGTGATCAAACAGTCGCTGCAATCGGCGGCCGACCTGGAACAGGCGTCCAGCGAGATGTTTTCGATGGTGCAACGCTTCAATATTGGCGAGTTGGACGGCAGGCAACCGGCGACTCGTGCTCAGGCCGCAATCAAACCGCTGATGGCCTGGTCGAGTGCCTTGGCCGTGGGGCATACGGAAATTGATCGCCAGCATCAGGTGTTGATCGAAATCGCCAACCGTCTGAACCATGCCATGCTCACCGGAGCAGGCCGGATGGCCTGCGGATCGATTCTCGACGAACTCGTCAACTATACGGTCAATCATTTCGGCTTTGAAGAGAAGCTGATGGAGAAACACAACTACCCAGACCGCGCGGCGCACCTGGCCGCCCATCGCAAGCTGATCGCAGAAGTCTCGAAGTTCAAGCGCCAGTATGAAGACGGAGGGGCAATCTCGGTCGAGCTGATGGGCTTCATCCGCGATTGGCTGGTCAACCACATCCTCAAGGTCGACCGGGCGCTGGTGCGTGATCTGAGCAGCCGGGGGCTGTCGTGAAAGACGCCCCAGGGGCGCCGGCGGCATCCTGTCTGCCTGAATCACCGGAAGCCGCAACGCGATGAGCGACCTGGCCCGGCAGCAAGGTCGCCGCCGCGCACTGGCCCTGGGGATCGTTATTGCGGCTTACGTCCTGTCGTTTTTTCAGCGCTTTGCGCCTGCCGGCATCGCGCCGGACCTGATCACGGCGTTCAACACCACGGCGTCATCGCTGGGGGTGCTGGCGGCGACCTACTTCTACGTTTACACCGTGATGCAGGTGCCGACCGGCATCCTCGTCGATACCCTCGGACCGCGCCTGATTCTCCTGCTCGGCGGACTGGTCGGCGGCGTCGGGAGCCTGTTGTTCGGCATGGCGCCCAATTTCGATCTGGCCCTGCTGGGGCGTACGCTGATCGGGCTGGGCGTTTCAGTGACTTTCATCGCCATGCTCAAGATCATCGCCCTGTCTTTTGATGAACGCCGCTTTGCCAGCTTGGTTGGCCTGAGCATGCTGATCGGTAACCTGGGATCGGTGCTGGCCGGCGCGCCACTCTCCTGGCTGGCCCAGATCACCGGCTGGCGAAGTATATTCGTCGGCCTGGCGGCTGTTTCGCTGCTACTGGGAACGGCTTGCTGGTACTTGTTGCGCGAGCCTGCAGATGAGAGCCAAAGTCCATCGGCCCCGGCAGGCAAACCTCGCTTCGACCGCACGGTGGTATTCTCCGGCCTGCTGTCGGTGCTCGGTAACCGTGACACCTGGCCGGTTGCCGCTGTCAATTTCGGGATCAGCGGCAGTTTCTTTGCTTTTGCGGGCTTGTGGGCAACGCCTTTCCTGACCGAGGTGCATCATCTGGAGCGCGCCGTGGCAGCCAGGCACGTGAGTCTCTATTTCGCTGGTTTCGCGCTGGGCTGTGTGTTCGTCGGTACACTCTCTGATCGCCTGGGCCGGCGCAAGCCGGTGCTGGTGGCGAGTAGCCACCTGTATGCCTTGATCTGGCTGGTCTGGCTTTCCGGCAGCACCCTGCCTGTGAGCTTGAGCTTCGCGCTGTTCGCACTGATGGGACTGCTCACCGCCAGCTTCACGCTGACCTGGGCCTGCGCCAAGGAGGTCAATCCGCCACTACTCTCGGGAATGTCGACCAGCGTGACCAATATGGGCGGCTTCCTGGCGGCTGCCATCCTGCAGCCGCTGGTCGGCTGGGTCATGGATTGGAGCTGGCAAGGGGGTCTGACAGCAGCCGGGGCACGCCTGTACACGCCAGCGGATTTCCACACCGGCCTGCTCCTGCTGGCCGGAACGGCCAGCTTCGGTGCCCTGGCTTCGTGGCGGATTCGGGAAACCAACTGCCGGAACATCTGGCAAGCACCGGCCTAACGGTCATGGCTTTGTGAGACACCCCGGATGATGAAAGCCCTGACCGTTTCCCTCAGCGCCGCTCATAGACCAGTTCGACTCGCCGCATCGTGCGACGGCAGGCTTCGCTGTCGCATTTCAGTTTGCTGCTTTGCTCGCTGCCGACGGGTTGGCGGCGAATCTGGTTTCTTGCGACGCCAAGCGAGCGCAGCCGGTCGCTCACTGCCTCGATGCGCTTGTCCGCCACCGCAAGGTTGTAAGCGGCACTGCCCAGATTATCGGTATGGCCGACCAGGATCACGATCAGTTGTGGATCCTCTTTGAGTTTCTGAGCGTTCTGGCGAAGCACTGCATCTCCATCACTGTCGATGGTCGCGCCGTCAAAAGAAAAATAGACAGTCCTTCGGGCCTCTTCATCGGCGAAAGGGGTCGGTTTTGCCGTTCCTGGCCGACCGGTATGCGCAGGAGATTGTGCGGCCTGCTCTTGCATCGCACCGTTCTTCCCGGAATCGCCCGACGCAGGTGGTTTTTCAACCGTCGCGCAAGCCGAGAGGAGCAGGAGGATTGTCAGGCAGCAACGGAATGGATGCGGGGAAAACGACATGGACAATGTACCATCAGATGGAAGTGCAAATAGGCGCGTAAGATCCCGAGAGTGTAACAATTTTCTGGGCGCTCATGAGTGAAGCCTTCCTCCACAACCCTGCCCTGCCTGCTTTCCTGCTTGCCAGCCTGGTGCTCGCGGCAACGCCGGGGCCGGGAGTGATCTACATACTGGCTCGCACCCTGGAGCAAGGCAGGCGCGCGGGGCTTTCTTCGGTCGCCGGTGTCGCATCGGGCAACCTGGTCAACGCCATCGGCGCAGCGATCGGACTGGCAGCGCTGTTGACCCTCTCCTCTCTGGCCTTCGCAGTCATCCAGTACGCTGGGGCACTCTACCTCTTCTATCTGGGAGTCAAAACGCTGGCTACTGCCCCTCCCAGCACGCCAAGCGACGCTTTCGGGAAGGCCGCTCTCGCGGCGATCTTCCGCGATGGCTTCATGGTAGCGGTGCTGAATCCGAAAACGGCGTTGTTCTTCGCCGCATTCCTGCCGCAGTTCATCCATCCGGCAGCACCGGCGATGCTTCAGAGCATGCTTTTTGGCGTGCTGTTCGTCTTGATTGCGCTCGTCACCGACAGTATTTATGTACTGACCGCGAGCGCCGCGTCGCCAGCGCTATCCCGCCTGCACAAGGCGCCTCGCTTTGCCCGCTACCTGAGCGCGGCCGTCCTGATCGGCCTCGCCGTTCTGGCCGCCACGAGCGCTTCAAGCAGGAGCAGATAGTTCTTTGTCATTGACCGATGCCGTTTGCGGGTGCGATGTTCACAGCAAAGTGGATCCCAAGGCGATCCTCAAGCAAGCTATGCTTATGGATTCAGAAGAACCCGGCGCGCACCGACGGCCTGGATGTCGTGCGACCGTGTCAAGAACGCAGTGACGACGAGGAGGAACGATGAACAAACAGATCGTTGTTTGCATGGATGGCACCTGGAACGATCCCATCGAACAAACCAATGTGTATCGCTTGTTCGAGATGCTGCCCGGCAGGGAACAATTTGTCGAGGAGCAGGGACCGATCCGCTCTCATCTCAGCAAGCGCAATGAGGAACTCGCCGCTTTTTATCTGAAAAGTGTCGGCAACGGCGGGCGAACACAAGGATTGCTGGGCAGCACGCAGGGCATTGGTCTGCACGATTGCATGATCGACGCTTATGTACTGGTCTCACAGATGTATCAGAGCGGTGACAAAATCTGGTTGTTCGGTTTTTCTCGCGGGGCCTGGGCGGCCCGCAGCCTATGCGCCTTCATCGCCCGCACCGGCTTGATCTGGGCAGCCGAAGCCTACGACGACACCGCTGCCGACATGGCCGAAAAAATCTGGCTGGCCTTCAAGGAAGGCCGTGGCAAGAAACGCGGTGGGCGCTTCTGGAAATACCACGACGAAACACCGATCCGCATGATCGGTGTCTGGGATACGGTCGGCGAATTTGGCGTACCGGAGTTCAATGGCCTGCGCATGCTCGACCGCGACGAGCTGCGCTTCCTGAAGTTTGCCGACCGCGAACTGAGCCCCCGCGTCGAGTACGGGCGCCAGGCACTGGCCATAGACGAAGAACGTTCCGACTTCCGGCCGACACTGTGGAACGAGCGCGCGGGGATCAAGCAGGTCTGGTTCCCCGGCGTGCATGCGGATGTCGGTGGCGGTTACGAACACTGCGGACTCTCGGACATCTCCCTCGAATGGATGATGAACGAGGTCAACGACCTCGACGCCAGCCTGCGGCTATTGCCCGCTCAACTCAGCCAGCCCCTGGCGCCCGATCCCCTGGAGGACCGGCACGATGAAACGCACAACCTGGTCTGGCGATCGCGGCCACACGAGGAACGCAAGATTCCCGACGATGCCCAACTGCACCCCTGTGTCCTGTTGCGGCTGCAGGAGCGCTCCGACTATCGCCCCAAGGCACTCGAGGATGTGCCGGCCTGCGCCGCCTTCTACCCGAAAGACGGGCAGCCCCCCGAGGAAGAGCTGCAATCGGAGCGTGAGCCCCTGCCCTTCCGCAAGCTGCCGCTCGATGGCTCGACACGCTTCCCGGCCTACGCGCACAAATGGTGGAACGCCTCCGGCGTCGAAGTCGATGCCGGCGAGAAATACCGTATCGAAGCCAGCGGCGCGTGGACCGACAAGGGAACTCCTTCGGGAGCCGACGGCTACGAATCCAAAGCCTGGTTCCTGCAACTTGCCGAAGGCAGCCGCCGCCTCGAAGAACGCCCGTGGTTTTCCTTGGTCGCCGCCATCCATCCGCGGCCCGATCTGGAAGCCAACAATCCCGACTCGGAGAACCTGTTCACCGGGCTGCTCGAAAGCGCCATCAGCGGCGTCGCGCGCATTGACGACGAGAGCAGCCTGATTGCCGCCCCGAATGGCTGCGAAATCGAGATCAGCGAATCGGGTTTCCTGTACTTCTTCGCCAACGACTCTCCTTATTCTTACGGCAATAACAGCGGCTTCCTCACTGTCGAAGTCACCCGCATCCCCTGGTCGGCGAAAGAACACCAGAAAACCCAGCCCACGCCGCCAGCGCTGCCGGGTAGCCTGGACGTCAAGCTCTACTACACCCCCGGCACCTGCTCGCTGGCAGCGCACATCGCCCTGCGCGAGTGCGGCCTCGACTTCGAGCTGGTGCGCGTCGATATCCGCCAGCGCAAGCTGGCGGACGGCAGCGACTTCAGCGCCATCAACCCGAAGGGCTACGTACCAGTGCTCGAAATCGACGACGGTGTCTGTCTCACCGAAGTTTCGGCTATCGTTCAGTACATTGCCGACCGCCGGCCGGAGAGCGGCCTGGCGCCGCGTCCTTACACGCTAGAACGTTATCAGTTGCAGGAATGGCTGGCCTTCATCAGTTCCGAGCTGCACAAAGCCTTCACGCCGCTATTCAGGCCGGGCACACCGGAGGATTACCGGTTCCGCCTCCAGGAGAACATCGTCGCTCGCCTGGGCTATATCGCCACCCGCCTGTCGGACAGGGATTACCTCCTGGGCGACCAGTTCACCGTCGCCGACGCCTACCTGTTCACCGTCCTCGCCTGGAGCCGTGCAATAGGCATGGAAATCGCGCAGTGGCCGACTCTACTGGCTTTCCAGGAACGCGTCGGGCGCCGCCAAAGCGTCCGCGATGCCCTGGAAGCAGAGGACTGACGGGATCGCCGGCTACGGGGGGGCACGCGACCCACCCCGTGCGAGTCAGGCATCATGGTCTCGGGCAAGCGCCCGCCGGTGCGCCCCGTACTGCCGAGGGGCCGTCACTGGCAGCGGACAATGGGTGCCGATGCGCTCAGACGACGCGCCTGCGCGACGATATTCGCGACATGGATACCGAAGAATTCGTAGAGTTCGGCGGCTGGCGCCGATTCTCCGAAGCGGTCGATACCGATCACGGCACCGTTTGGCCCGACGTACTTCCACCACAGATCGGGATGTCCGGCTTCGACCGCAAGTAACGGGATCGATGGCGGCAGCACCGTCTGGCGGTAAGCCAGGGGTTGCAGATCGAAGCGTTGGGTACAGGGCATGGCGACGACGCGCGCAGCGATTCCTTCCCGAGCGAGAACGGCCTGGGCGTCCAGGGTGAGACTGAGTTCCGAGCCGGTTCCGATCAGCACGACACTCGGCGTTCCGCCATCGGCCTCGCGCAGCACGTAGCCACCCAGCCGGATGCTGGCCATCTGCTCGGCACTGCGCGGCAGTGCCGGCAGGTTCTGCCTCGACAACAGGAAGCATGAGGGACCATCGTGTCGCTCAAGCGCTGCGCTCCAGGCCACCGCGGTCTCCATGGCATCGGCCGGGCGCCAGACGTCGAGACCCGGAATCAGCCGCAACGCAGCCGCATGCTCGATCGGCTGGTGCGTCGGGCCATCTTCACCAAGACCAATCGAATCATGCGTGTAGACCATCAACTGCCGCAGCTTCATCAGTGCCGCCAGACGGATCGCGTTGCGCGCATAATCCGAGAACACCAGGAAAGTTGCCGTGTAGGGAATGAAGCCGCCATGCAGAGCAATGCCGTTGGCGATCGCGGTCATGCCGAATTCGCGTACGCCGTAGTGGATGTAGTTGCCGCCAGCCTCCCGGTTCGCAGGCCGGGTGCCGCTCCAGTTGGTCAGGTTTGATCCGGTCAGGTCGGCCGAACCACCCAGCAGTTCGGGCAGCAGCGGAGAAATCGCTTCGATGGCGTTCTGCGAAGCCTTGCGCGTGGCGACGGCAGTGGTCCGGGTCGTCCATTGGGCGAGCAGCGCGGTCACATGTTCCGGCCAGTCGGCGGGTAGTTCCCCTCGCATCCGGCGTTCGAATTCGGCGGCCAGTTCGGGATAGGCGGCACGATAGGCGGCGAAGTTCGCTTCCCAGGCATATTCCGCGGCTTCTCCCCTGACCCTTGCATTCCAGCCGGCGCGCACGTCGGCTGGCACTTCGAAAGCGGCGAAAGGCCATTCGAGCTGGCGGCGGGTATTGGCGATCTCTTCGGAACCCAGGGGGGCGCCGTGCACATCGTGTGTGCCCCCCTTGTTCGGGGAACCGAAACCGATCATCGTCTTGCAGCAGATCAGCGTCGGCCGACCGGTTGGGGTCCTGGCGATACGGATTGCGGCCTCGATCGAATCGGCGTCATGACCGTCGCAATGGGGTACCACGCGCCAGCCGTAAGCTTCGAAGCGTTTTGGCGTGTCGTCGGCAAACCAGGGCTGTACGTGACCATCGATCGAAATATCGTTGTCGTCGTAAAAAACGATCAGCTTGGACAAGGACAAGCGCCCGGCCAGCGAGCAGGCCTCATGCGAAACGCCTTCCATCAGGCAGCCATCCCCGATAAAGGCGTAGGTGTAGTGGTCGACGATCGTGTGCCCTTCGCGGTTGAAGGTCTCGGCCAGCAGCCTTTCGGCCAGGGCCATGCCCACTGCGTTGGCAAGGCCCTGGCCGAGTGGTCCAGTGGTCGTTTCAATGCCGGGGGTGATGCCGAATTCGGGGTGCCCAGGGGTTTTTGAGTGCAGTTGCCGGAAGCGCTTCAATTCGTCGATCGGCAGATCGTAACCGCTGAGGTGCAGCAAGGCGTAGATCAGCATCGACCCATGTCCGTTCGAGAGCACGAAGCGGTCACGGTCACACCATCGGGGATTGGCCGGGTTGTGTTTGAGGTGATGGCGCCAGAGGACCTCGGCGATGTCTGCCATTCCCATCGGCATCCCGGGGTGACCGGAATTCGCAGCCTGAACAGCGTCAATGGCGAGGAAGCGCAGCGCATTGGCGCAGCGGCGGCGGAATTTTCGGGATTCGGTGGGCAAGACAATCTCCTTTAATCAGAACCAGGTTTACTATGAAAGTCGCGAGCGACTCTCAAATCTCCCCTCCCCCTCGCGGGGGAGGGGTCGGGGGAGAGGGGAAACGGTCATGACTTTCATCATCGGGGGTGTCTTGCAAAGTCATGACCGTTTGGTCAATACGACATGCCGCCGCTTTCAGCGCGAACGGCGTTTCTTGTCCATCAACTGCATGATCATCGGGGTGAAGATGATCTGCATGGCCAGACCCATCTTGCCGCCGGGACAGACAATGATGTTCGGCCGCGACATGAAAGAATCGTGCAGCATGCTCAGCAGATAGGCAAAGTCGATTCCCTTGGGATTGGCGAAACGGATCACCAGCATGCTTTCGTCCTGCGACGGAATATCCTGCGCGATGAAGGGGTTCGAGGTATCGACCGTCGGCACGCGCTGGAAATTGACGTGCGTCCTGGAGAATTGTGGGCAGATGTAATGGATGTAGTCAGGCATCCGCCGCAGGATGGTGTCCATCACCGCTTCGGTCGAGTAACCACGCTGCGCCTTGTCGCGATGCAGTTTCTGGATCCATTCGAGATTGATGATCGGCACGACACCAACACAGAGGTCCACGTGGCGACTGACATCGATGGCATTGGTCTGAGCAGCACCGTGCAGGCCTTCATAGAAGAGCAGATCGGTGCTCTGCGGCAGGTCGGTCCATTCTGTGAAAGTTCCCGGTGGCGAGCCATAAAGCTTTGCCTCGACATCGTCGTGCACGTAGTGGCGACTCTTGCCGCGACCACTCTCGCCATATTCGCGGAACAGTTCTTCAAGTTCTGCCAGGAGATTGGCCTCGGGTCCGAAATGGCTGAAATGGTTGTCGCCGGTGAGGCTTTTCTTGGCCATCGTTGTGCGCATCTCCTCTCGGTCGTAACGATGAAAACTGTCACCCTCGATGATCGCTGCGTTGAGCTTTTCGCGCCGAAAGATGTGTTGGAACGCGCGCGTGACCGAGGTCGTACCGGCGCCCGAAGAACCGGTGATTGCGATGACTGGATTTTTGATCGACATGGGGTGTGGCTCCGTTGCGTAAAGGGTGTTTTCCGGTTCGCGGCGCTGCTCAATCGTCCCTGAACAGGGTTCGCGTCGAAAAGAGTGGCGACCGGTACGGCTGATCTTCGCCGGTTTCGTGCTCACGGTGGTAGCGTTCGATGCGCTCTACCTCGTCGCGCGAACCGAGAATGACCGGCACCCGCTGGTGCAGGCTGGTCGGCTGCACATCGAGAATGCGTTCCTTGCCGGTCGATGCCAGGCCGCCGGCCTGGCCAACGATCATCGCCATCGGATTGGCTTCGTACATCAGTCGCAATCGCCCCGATTTGGACATGTCCTTGCTATCGCGCGGGTACATGAAAACGCCGCCGCGCATCAGAATCCGATGGACCTCAGCGACCATCGAAGCCACCCAGCGCATGTTGAAGTCCTTGCCACGAATGCCCGTCTTGCCTGCCAGACACTCGCTGACGTAGCGTTGCACCGGCGGCTCCCAGAAACGCTCGTTGGAAGCATTGATCGCAAACTCGCGGGTTTCCGGTGAAATCACGAGATGCGGATGCGTCAGCAGGAACTCGCCGATGTTACGATCGAGTGTGAACCCATACACGCCGCTGCCAACGGTGAGCACCAACATCGTCGATGGACCGTACAGTGCGTAGCCAGCGGCAACCTGGCGACTGCCAGGCTGCAAGAAATCCTCTGCAGTCGGCGCGCCGGAACTACAATTCTCGGGGCAACGCAGCACTGAAAAAATACTGCCGACCGACAGGTTGACGTCGATGTTCGACGAACCATCGAGCGGGTCGAAGACCAGCAGATACTTGCCGCGAGGATGTTCAGCGGGAATCGGGTAGATGTCCTCCATTTCCTCCGACGCCATCGCGGCCAGATGGCCACCCCATTCACAATGGTGAGTGAAAGCCTGGTTGGCCAGCACGTCGAGTTTCTTCTGGGCTTCGCCCTGGACGTTTTCACTGCCCTCATCGCCCAGCACGCCGGCCAGAGCCCCCCGCGAGACGCCCTGTGCAATGGCCTTGCACGAGCGCACGACGTCGCTGATGAGCATCGAAAAATCGCCGACCAGCGCTGGATTACGGCGCTGTTCCTCGATCAGGAATTTGTTAACGTTGGTACGTCCGCATAACATGGCGATACTCCAGGAGAGGAATTCTGTCGGTCTGGGAATTGTCCAGATTCTAGCGGGCTGATACAAAAACGCTAGTTAAACGTATTGTTCATTTTGTTTAGTAAAACATTATCTATGAGAAATGCCACCATCCGTCAGCTTCAAATCTTCTCGGTGGCCGCCAGCCATCTGTCGTTTGCGCGCGCGGCGGAAAAGCTGCACCTGACACACGCCGCCATCTCACTGCAGATCAAGCAACTCGAGGAAGTCAGCGGCACCCTGCTGTTCGAACGGATCGGCAAGCGCGTCTTCCTGACCGAGGCTGGCGAAATTCTGCTCAGCCATACGCGTCAGATTCTGCAGTCGCTGAAGGAAGCGGATGAGGCGCTGCTCGCCCTGAAGGGACTGAAGGGCGGACGCATTGCCGTCGCCGTGGCCAGTACTGCCGAATATTTCGCGCCGGGATTGCTGGCCGAGTTTCGCAAGACGCAGGCCGACGTGCGTATCCGGATGCTGATCGACAACCGCGATACCGTCAGTCGCCTGCTCACCGGCAACGAGGTCGACCTGGCCATCATGGGCCGTCCGCCAGCCGAACTCGACGCCGTGGCGGTGGCCTTTGCACCACATCCGCTGGTAATCGTCGCCAGTGCTGCACATCCCTTGAGCCGGCTGCCCAGCGTGGCGGTCGAGGAGCTTGCCGACGAAATGCTGATCGTCCGCGAATCGGGATCGGGCACCCGTTCGGCGATGGAGGAGTTCTTTCATGAACATTCGGTCAAGCCGCGCATCGGCATGGAAATGGGCAGCAACGAAGCGATCAAGCAGGCGGTTGTGGCCGGCCTTGGCATCAGCTTCATTTCCCAGCACACCCTCGGCCTCGAACTGAAAGCGGGACGCCTGAGCATTCTCAAGGTCGAAGGAACACCCGTGATGCGTCGCTGGCACATCGTTCGCCACAAGAGCAAACACCTGACCCCAGCACTGGCTGCCTTCTGGGACTTCGTAGTCGAATTTGCCCCCGCCCACCTGCGAAAGCTGGTCTGACTCGACTGCACAAGCTGCAACTCGCCAAGCAGATTTGCATCTTTCCTTGCGTGCTGACGAGATGGTGGACGCGATCAAGACAAACTTGAAGGTGTCGAAAGTCACGATGCTCATCTTCCTCGTCAAGAAGCTGCGGCAGCACTCACCCTATAGTTGTACAGAAAGGCGTGGTGCCATTTGGCGGCAGGATGATGATTCGGTCAAATCGTCTTGCGGGCATGCCTCTTCAGTACGAGAGCGAATCGTAGCTGCCCCCCTGGATCTCGACACTGACCTGATTGGGTGCACAGATGGCGATCTCGCCGGGGCGTGTCAGCCAACCCTGGCGCACGCAGTATTGCCGGGGACCCGGGTCGGCAGCGACGCGCACCCGACGCTGCTCGACGACAATCGTCGTCATACCCAGTGGCCCAGGAACTTCAATGCGGCGATTGCGCGCCAGATCGAGTTCAGAGAACACTTCGCCAGCACGCTTGATGATGGCTTTTTCGGCGACACCGGCGCGCCATGCCAAAGGCAGGGATGCGGCGCAGACACACAGACCCAAGATGACCAGCAGCCAATCGCCAGACTTGAACAGCCCGACCCAGAGCATCAGGGGTTTTCGCTGCCAGCCATCGGAGAACGCAACTCACGGTGGCGAATCAAGACGCGTGCACAACGGCGAAACTCGCGCCCCAACCATTCGGCGAAGTAAACCGAGCGATGCTGGCCACCCGTGCAACCGATGCCCACCGTCAGATAATTGCGGCTGTCCTGCACATAGGAAGGCAACCAGGCGCGAATGAAGCCGGTGATATCGTCACGCATGCGCAGCACTTCGGGTTCCGCTTCGAGGAAATCGATGACCGGCGCGTCACGGCCGGTGAGCGGACGCAAGATCGGATCGTAATGCGGATTGGGCAGGCAACGAACGTCAAAAACGAGGTCGGCGTCAAGCGGCATGCCGTGCTTGAACCCGAATGATTCGAACAGCAGCGTCAGTCCCTGGCAGGGGTCTGAGGAAAGACCCCGGGTAACGAACTGACGGACCCACTCGCGTAAGGCGCTGGCCTTGACCCCGCTGGTATCGACATGGTGACCGAGTGCAGTCAACTCGGCAAGGCGAACGCGTTCTTCGGCAATGGCTTCGGTCAGCGTCAGCTGGTCGCTGGCCAGCGGGTGTCGACGCCGGGTTTCAGAGTAGCGCTTGATCAGCGTTGCGTCCTGCGCGTCGAGAAACAGGAACTGCAGGTCGAGATCGTTGGCGCGCAGAGCATCCAGCTGCAAGGGAAGCATGGCCACGCTGTCGCCACCGCGAATGTCGATCACGACTCCGACCTGGTCGTAGCCTTGCAGCTCAAGTTGACCAACCAGCGGCTGTAGCAATTGCGAAGGCAGGTTGTCGACGCAGTAGTAGTTGGCATCCTCAAGTACTTTGAGGGCGATCGATTTACCCGAACCGGACAGGCCGCTGATGAGAACGAGATGCATGTCCAGAAGCATAACGGATGCCTGACCCAACAAGCAAGCCACTCTCCAAGAGGTTTTTTAAGTAATTGAATATAAAGTAATTTATATTCCTCCGGAAGGTCTGTGTAGCAAGCTACGACGAGACTCTGTAATGTGAAAGTCGCGTATGCGACGCACGAATCTCCCTTCCTCCCTCGCGGGTGAGGGGTCGGGGGAGAGGGAAACGGCCGTGACTTTCATGATCGGGGGTGCCTGGAAAAGTCATGGCCGTTAGCGTGGATGCGCTGAGCGACACGGCAAGATGTCGAATCGGCGCGAATTTCCGCCCTCTTCTCGCATTCCGGGAGCGGTCTGCAACCCAAGGAACCAAATGCTCTGTATTAAAGAGATTTGTATACAAATACTATAAAGACTATAGTCACAACAAGTCTGTGGATATCTTTTTATTATTCAACAAGTCAATAGCTTGGATTGATTTTTGCGATGGAAGAAAGGCGGTATGAAGATGTGGACAGAATCGAACAACTTATCCACAGGCGCTTCCTGCCGGCTTTGTTCACGAATACTCCGAGGCTTTTCCACCAACTTTTCCCAGGGCCATCCTAGCTCTTCAGCGCTGGCACGAGATCTGGAATACACTCGACATTCCCCGTGATCCGGTCGAACGTATGACAACTCTGAACATTCCTTTTCTCTTTGAACTCGCGGTGATTCGGCGTGACCTCCACGCTCACCCGGAACTGGCCTTCAATGAGCTGCGAACTTCTGAACTGGTGGCTCGCGAGTTGACCCGCTACGGGCTGGAGGTCGATTGTGGTCTGGCGAGCACCGGTGTCATCGGTATCCTGCGCAAGGGCAACAGTCCCCGTGCCATCGGTTTGAGGGCCGACATGGATGCGCTCCCTTTGCACGAGAAGAACGACTTTCCGCACCGTTCGAGAAACGAAGGACGCATGCATGCCTGTGGTCATGACGGGCATACGACGATTCTGCTTGGTGCCGCACGCTACATGGCCGAGCACCGGGATGATCTCGATTTCGACGGTACCGTTTACTTCATTTTTCAGCCTGCCGAGGAGTCCGATGGAGGTGCCGAGGTGATGATCGCCGAAGGGCTGTTCGAGAAATTTCCGATGGACGCGGTATTTGGTCTGCACAACTGGCCGGGTATCCCGGTCGGCGAAATGGCGGTGATGCCGGGGCCGGTAATGGCCGGCACCTGTACCTTCGAAATCTCGGTGCGGGGGCAGGGTTGCCATGCTGCGATGCCGCATCAGGGTGTCGACACGCTGGTTGCAAGCAGTCATCTGATGTTGGCGCTGCAAACCGTCGTTGCCCGCAACGTGCATCCCTGCGAGTCCGCGGTGCTCAGTATCACCCAGATGCACGCCGGCGAAGCCTGGAATGTCATCCCCGATGACGCTGTTCTGCGCGGTACGATCCGCAGCTTCAACGTCGAAACCCAGAATCTGGTCGAACGCGCAATTGAGCGGCTGTGTCATGGCATTGCCAGTGCTTTTGGAGCGCAGATTGCGGTGCAATTTGATCATCGCTATCCGCCAACGGTAAACAGTGCTGCGGAAACGGAAGTCTGTCGGCGTGTGGCAAGCGAATTGTTGGGCGCTGATCAGGTGCGCGAGAAGGAGCTTCCCTCGATGGGTGCCGAGGATTTTGCCTACATGCTTCACAAAAAGCCGGGTTGCTACGTATGGCTGGGCAATGGCCCGGGCACCGGGGGTTGCACTCTGCACAATCCACATTACGATTTCAACGACAAGATCCTGCCGTTGGGGGTGAGTTACTGGGTTCGGCTGGTAGAGGCGGTGCTGTGAGCGTACGCTCTGACTGCGGCGACCCGGCTGCTGATTCGACGCCCGCTGCGTCTGAACGGGCCTCGGAGGCCACAGTCGGATAGGCGCGCATCTCTTGCCGAACGAATCGACAAGGCGTGTTTTTTGTTACACTCGACGAGTGAACCATGGGTAGCGTCCCCCAGGATCGGCAAGTCTGCCGAGACCCGGCTGCGAAAAAAATGGTGGGGAGTACCCGGTGCAGTATTCAGGCACTCCCCGAGTTCGGGCCGAAACCAGAACTCCCATGACCATAAAAGGAGAACAGCGTGCATAGTCTAAAGCCAGGGGCTTACAAACAACTTACGCTTGTCAAACCAAAAGCGGCACGCCGTGCGCATTCTCCTCGCTGAAGACGACCGAATCATTGCCGATGGCCTGTGCCGATCACTGCGCCAGGGAGGCTATGCGATCGACTGCGCCTACAATGGTACGGATGCTGATACAGCCTTGTTGACCAATACCTATGATCTGCTGATTCTCGATCTTGGTCTGCCGAGGCTGCCGGGCTGGGACGTGCTGCGTCGTCTGCGGGCGCGTAACTCGACGACGCCAGTATTGATTCTGACTGCGCTTGACGGTATTGACGATCGGGTCAAAGGGCTCGATCTCGGAGCTGACGACTATATGGCCAAGCCCTTTGAACTGGCTGAACTCGAGGCTCGTGTGCGGGCTCTGAGCCGCCGCTCCTCGGGTACTTCGCGGATGATCCAGTGTGGGTCACTGACTTTCGATCAGACCGACCGCTGCGCACTGGTAAATGGCGAGATGCTCGAACTTTCGGCACGCGAACTGGGCCTGCTCGAAATTCTCCTGTCGCGGGCAAAGCGCCTGGTCAGCAAGGATCAATTGGTGGATCACCTCTGCGGTTGGGGTGAGGAGGTCAGCCATAACGCGATCGAGGTCTATATCCACCGCTTGCGCAAGAAGCTCGAATCCACCGGGGTCAACATCATTACCGTGCGCGGGCTCGGCTACTGTCTTGAGAAACCTGCGGAAGAGAGAAAACCCTGACATCCAGCGCTCGCTGTTTGGCGAGATTCTCGACTGGATGCTGGCCCCACTCCTGTTCGTGTGGCCGATCAGCATCGCGTTTACGCACTACTTTGCCAACAGTGTGGCCAGCTTCCCCTACGATCAGTCCTTGCGCGAATACGTTGCGGCAATCTCGCGCCAGGTCAGCTTTGTCGATGGGCATCCGCAGTTGGCATTACCCAATCTGGCACAGATCTTCCTGCGCTCGGACGAGATCGATAACGTCTATTTTCACATGCTTGACCCCGATGGCCAGTTGATCGTCGGTGATCCGGAACTGCCCGTACCGAAACGGCTCGACACCCTCCTGGTGAATGAGCACAGTGAAGTGCTTTTCCGCGATGACGAATACCGCGGACAGTCCCTGCGCGTTGCCTACCTGTATCTGTTGGAAGCCGGGGCGTCCCCCGAGCGTGGCGTGCTGATTGAGGTCGGGGAAACGACTGAAAAGCGCTCCCAACTGGCGAACAAGATCATCGCCAGCGTCATCCTGCCGCAGTTCGTGATCATTCCGCTCGCCGTGGTCCTGGTCTGGTTCGGTCTGTCGCAAGGTTTGCGTCCGCTGACACGTTTGCGTGACCGGATTGAAGCCCGCCGCGAAGCAGATCTTTCACCGATTGCCCTGCGCCGCGTCCCGGAAGAATTGCGACCGCTGACCGAGGCTTTCAATTCCATGTTGGCAAGAATGCAACAGAATGTGACCGCTCAACGCCGTTTCATCGCCGATGCCGCGCATCAGATGCGTACCCCGCTGACGGGTTTGAAAACGCAGGCGCAACTGGCGATGCGCGAGACCGACCCGGCAGAGCTTCGGCACGCCCTCAGGCAGATCCTGAACGGTGCTGACCGTGCTTCGCATCTGGTCGATCAGCTACTGGCCCTGGCCCGTGCGGAGGCTAGCGAGCACTCGCAGCAGACCCTGGTGGTCCTCGATCTGAATCACTTGTTACGGGAGGTCGTGGAAACCTGGGTTGTGCAGGCTCTTGAAAAACGCATTGATCTGGGTTACGAGCCTGCGGGTAGCGTACTCATCCTGGGCAATGCCTTTCTGTTGCGCGAGATGATCAACAACCTGCTCGATAATGCCCTGCGCTATACGCCCCCTGGAGGGCGGGTGACCGCGCGGGTGGTTGGGCAAGGCGATTTTGCCCTGCTCGAAATCGAGGACAGCGGGCCGGGGATTTCCGATGCCGAATCCCAGAAGGTTTTCGACCGCTTTTACCGTGTGGATGGCACCGATGGTGAGGGCAGTGGCCTGGGATTGGCTATCGTTCGCGAGATTGCCGAAGTCCATCAAGCCGCAGCGAGTCTGCGTCCAATCAACAGGGACATGGAGGCCGACGAACCCGCCGGTTGTGTCGCCAGAATTGTCTTCCCGGTCTATCGCGCAACGTCGCAGGGCTTGATCCAGGAGCCCGTACAGACCGGTTTTGCCTGATGGGCAACAAGTGCGTCAGCTGGATGACAATGAAGGCAGTGCTCGCGGCCGCCAGCGTGGCAAAAAACAAGTAGTCCCATAAGGCGATTTCCGAGAAAGCCTCCCCCTTGCCCCCTTGATGGCAGAATGTAGCCTATCGTGACGATGAGACTTTTCCGCATGAACACGACCTTCACTTCCACAGACAAGCCGCTCCTGAATGTGTCTCCCATTGATGACCTGAAGCAGGCGGCGTCGAAGATGCTGGGAGCGGAGCGTCGGTCGTTCGAAGCGGCGATGGCACTGAAATATTGTCAGGGCAATGCCCGCCAGGCGGAGTTGCTATTTGGCTGGAGTCGCCATTCTGTCGAACTGGGGCTTCCTGAGCGACGCAGCGGTGTCATCTGCCTGGGGGTACAAGCAGCCTTTTGCGGGAACAAGTGGTGGGAGGAAAAACATCTGGGCCTTGATCATCATTCCGGCCAAGGCCGGCTGCTGCGCTTGGTGAAAGTCTTGCGGGAGAGTGGCAGGATCCTCGAAATCTCGTACCCTTGGAAGGGCAAACTCACCGAGGGAGAAGGAAAATGCTCGAAGGTCCTGCCAGGATTGACTATAGCCCAGACACGAGGCCGGTGCCACCGCGCACTGTACGGTCGTCGATGGTTGGTGGGTCGTGAGGCGCCGCTCGCGCCTGGAGCGGGCGGAGCAGCTTGAGACGGTCAACGCGCGCTTGGCGGCGGGACAGCCGCAACGGCAGGTCACCGCCGACCAGCGCTGGCTACCGTGGAAGGCATCACGGTTCATGCCCGCGACCGGCCGCCCTGTCTGGGAAACGCTTTCGGAGCGCCGCCAGCGCCCGCTCCAGGATGATGCGGTCGG
>RRZU011708727.1_pt1 | contig 48601 bp, 46 predicted proteins | sample 2165561 | NCBI WGS metagenome assembly RRZU01 (sample SAMN10456909, study PRJNA506462) | wastewater metagenome | isolation source: wastewater sludge | place: USA: Moscow, Idaho | reverse complement strand
TCTGAGGAATGAACCGAGTCGAGATCGCTCCCCGTACCGCGACGGACGGTTGCTGTCGTGAGCGGCGCCGGATCTGAGCTGAACAAAACCAAACCGGGAAAAACCGGCCAAAAGATGGTTTCGCCGATAGGCTCTGAGATATGACCTCGACCGAACTCGTCAAGGTGGTGTCCTCGTGAGTGAGCCCTGGCTGTCTGCTGATGACATCGCCGCTCACCTGGGCGTCACCAAGGAGACGGTCTACGTCTGGATCGCCGACAAGGGGATGCCCGCGCACAAGGTGGGGCGTCTGTGGAAGTTCCAGACCTCCGAGGTTGATGAGTGGGTGCGTAGAGGAGGTGCCTCGACCCGCATCAGCGACACCTGACGCGAGTGCAACTGAGTGTCGGAGGCAAGTTGTATTCTGCGCAACTTGCCGTTTTGGGAGTTGAGAAGAGGAAGGAGACATCGTGACGGCGAAAGGCGACGATGAGAAGCGGTATGCGCTGTCCTTCACAAGCGGTGCGCTCTTGACGCGGGAAGCAGTTGTCGCGGCCCCTCTCTACCAAGCGACTCGGGACTGGACGGTAGTTCGCAAACTCATCGGCGAGGACAATCTCCTCCAGGCCCGCACAGTCTCATCAGGTGTCCGGCTGGCAAGGGAGGTTGCTCAGCGACTCGCTGTGCTCAGCGACGATGAGCTGGAGCTTCTTGTGGACTCGAGTGCCACGGAGCGTGGATACCTGATGTGGGCCGCTGCGTGCCGTCGATACTTGTTCATCGGAGAGTTTGCCGAGGACATTCTGCGTGAGCGGTTCCTGCTGCTCACTCCGACGTTGACCTACGACGAGTTCGATGGTTTCGTGCATAGTAAGGCGTTGTGGCATCCCGAGATAGGGGAGCTGAAGGAGTCCACGTTAAAGAAGCTCCGCACGGTGGCATTTCGGATGCTCTCCGAGGCAGGCCTACTGAGCGACAGGGGCGACATCCTCCCTGCCGTGATCTCGGGGCGCCTCCTCGATTGCTTCGATGCCCGTGAGCCCAGCGACTTGCGGTTCTTCCCGACAACTCAGGGCGGTGCACGATGACGCCGGGCGAACTCAATCGTCAGGAGGAGCACCTGTTCGCGGTGCTCAGCGGCAGCCGGTTCCTGAACATGGAGGGCCTGAGCAACGAGGTGCCCTTCTTCATTTACCCGTATCCGCCCGAACACGCGCTTGACGTGGCGAAAGCAAAGAAGCGCATCAAGACCCGGCTCGCGACTGAGAAGGGCATCCAGGTCCGTGAGGTCAACCTCTACGACCTGTCGGTGGAGATCCTCAAGTCGCGCGGCGACTGGGACGAAGTCCTGGAAATCGAGCCGACGGTCGACAAGACCGAGTTCACCGAGGTGCTGCGGTCAATGCTCAACCCCCAGCAGCACCTGGCTCCGGCGATCGCCGCGAAGATCGCCGACGGTGGGTTCGACATCTTCTTCCTCACCGGGATCGGTGAGGTCTTCCCGTACGTCCGGTCGCACAACGTGCTGAACAACCTGCAGAGCGTCGTGACAGGCAAGCCGATGCTCATGTTCTTTCCCGGACAGTACAAACAATCCGAGACCTTGGGGTCCTCGCTGGAGCTGTTCGGAACCCAGCACGACGACCAGTACTACCGCGCCAAGAACATCCTGGAACAGGAACCGTGACCGCCATGCTGCTGCAAGAGATCTTCGCCAAGGACGTCCAGCGTCCGATCGAGGGCGTCGTCAAGGCCGACGACTCCCGGAACGTGGGCACCGAGGTCGAGGAGTACGTCCTAACGAACGAGGCGGCCAAGGGGCTGGAGCAGCTCCTGGAGGCCTACACGAACTACACGAACGCCAACGGCGTTTGGATCTCGGGCTTCTTCGGTTCCGGTAAGTCGCACCTACTCAAGATGCTCGCCCACCTTCTCGGCGAGGTGGAGGGCCAGGACTTTGCGCGTGGCGAGGTCTCCGAGACCTTCCGAGCGAAGGCCGAGGGCGCCTTCCTGCCTGCTCTGATCACCAAGGCGGACCGGATTCCGGCGAAGAGCCTGCTGTTCAACATCGACCAAAAGGCTCCGCTGATCAGCAAGGACCAGGCCGACGCGCTGCTGCGCGTGTTCGTGCAGGTCTTTGACGAGTCGCGCGGCTACTACGGGGATCAGGGGTTCATAGCCCGCTTCGAGCACCAGCTCGACGAGGAGGGTCAGCTCGACGCGTTCAAGGACGCGTTCCGGGCCCTTGCGGGCCGGGAGTGGGAGGAGCGTCGTCCGAGCTTCGGGCTGCCGACCGTCCGCAAGCAGGTCAACGAGGCGTACGCCCAGGTGGCCGGCATCGACGCGACGACCGCACCCGACATCCTGAAGACCTACCAGGACACGTACTCGGTCTCGATCGAGGACTTCGCCGACGAGGTCAAGGCTTGGCTGGACAAGCAGGGGAAGGACTTCCGGCTGAACTTTTACGTCGACGAGGTCGGTCAGTTCATCGGTAACAACACTCACCTGATGCTGAACCTTCAGACCATCGCAGAGTCGCTCAACACCAAGTGCCAAGGCCGTGCGTGGATCATGGTGACGTCGCAGGAGGACATGGATCGCGTCATCGGCGACCGCACCAAGCAGCAGGGCAACGACTTCTCCAAGATTCAGGCCCGATTCAAAACGCGCGTGAAGCTCACCAGTGCTGATGTCGAAGAGGTCATCAGCAAGCGTCTGCTGGAGAAGAATGACGCCGGTACCGCTGCCTTGAGTGGTGTCTACGCGGCCGAGTCGGCGAACTTCAAGACGCTCTTCGACTTCGTCGATGGGGCGAAGACCTACCGGAACTACACGACTGAAGACCAGTTCGTGGGCACCTACCCGTTCGTGAACTACCAGTTCCCGCTGTTCCAGGCGGCAATCGAGGGCATCTCCGACCACAACGTGTTCGAGGGCCGCAACAGTTCGGTCGGCGAGCGTTCGATGCTCGGGGTCGTGCAGCAGGTGGCGAAAGACATCGGCGATGTGCGAGTCGGGCAGCTCGCAACGTTCGACAGCATGTTCGCGGGCATCCGCTCGTCGCTGAAGTCGGCGGCGCAGCGGTCCATCGACGTCGCCGAGCGCAACCTGGAGAACCCCCTCGCCATCCGGCTTCTCAAGGCGCTGTTCCTGGTCAAGTACGTCGATGGCTTCCGCGCGACGGCCCGCAACCTGACCGTGCTCGTGTACGACCGGTTCGGCCTCGATCTGCCCGCGCTGGCCAAGCAGGTGCAGGAGGCGCTGACGTTGTTGGAGACGCAGACCTACATCCAGCGCAACGGCAACGCCTACGAGTACCTGACCGATCTCGAGCAGGATATGGAGAAGGAGATCAAGGCCGTCGACATCGACGCCTCCGAACTTTCCGCCCGGCTCAACAAGATCCTCTCCGGTGACGTGATCAAGACGTCCAAGCTGAAGTACGCCAAGAACGGTCAGGACTTCGCCTTCGGCTACAAGCTGGACGACCAGGTCTTCGGCCAGCAGCGCGAGCTGTCGCTGCACTTCATCACTCCCGAGTACCCGTACTCGCCCCAGGAGACCCGCATGCACAGCGCGGGCAAGGACGAACTGCTCGTCGTCATGCAGCCCGATGACCGTGTCCTCGCCGACCTGCGGCTACTGATCAAGACCGAGAAGTACACCAAGCGCAAGCAGACCAGCTCGCTGACCGCTGATGAAGACCGCATCCTTCGCTCCAAGGCCGCCCAGAACGTCGAGCGGGAGAAGGAACTCATCGAGCGCATTAAGCGCGCGGTCGGCTCCGCACAGCTCGTGATCAACGCGGCCGACGGTTCTTCCTCATCGCAGGACCCGCTTACCCGTGTGACCGATGGCTTCCAGGACCTCATCGCCCGCACCTACACCCAGCTCAGCCTGCTTGGCGGAGTGACCTACACCGAGCAGCAGGTCGCTGGCGCGGCGAACCCCGACCAGGGCGGCATGTTCGACGCGACCGGTCTGTCGAAGCTCTCTGCTCCAGGCGACGAAGTGCTCTCGCACGTGCTGCGCCGCGACCGCCTCGGCGAGCAGGTCACGGTCAAGGCGCTTGTAGATACCTTCGGCGCGAAGCCGTACGGGTGGGACCTCGCCTCCATCGAGGTCGTGACCGCGTACCTCGTCGGGGCTGCCAAGATCACGCTGTCCGTGGACGGCAACACGCTCAAGCGCAGCGAAGTGCCCACGCTCCTGCGCAACACACAGAAGCACCCGCACGCCGTGGTCGCGCCTCAGAAGAGCTTCGATGACCGCAAGGTCGCCGCATTCCGCTCGTTCTGCATCGACTTCTTCAATGATCCGGCCGTGACCAAGGACCCGCTCGAACTGGCCCACTACGGCGGCGAAAAGCTGCGCGCGAAACTCGACGAGCTCAACGCCCGCGTCAGCGGATCGAAGTACCCCTTCGTCAGCCAACTCGACGCGCCGATCGCGCTGCTCGAACAGGTCGTCGGCAAGAGCGACGAGTGGTACCTGACCGACTTCGCCGTCGCGGATGAGCTGCTGGAGACCAAGGACGACGTCATCGACCCGATCCAGGCATTCCTCAACGGCAATCAGCGCACGATCTACGACGACGCGGCCAAGCTGCTCCGGGAGAACGCCAGTAACCTCACCTATCTGCCGCACGGCAGTGACGAACCGGTGACCCGTCTGCTCGACGACTCGCAGGCGTTCCGCGGCAACAAGATGACCCAGCTCAAGCAGGCCGCCGACGCCCTCAGCGATCAGATCTCCGGCGCGCTCAAGACCAACCGGTCGGACGCGGTCGGCGAGATCGTCGGCCGCCGCGACGCGCTTCTGGTGAGCGCCATCTATGCGGACGCCACCGACGAGGCCCAGGCCAGGGCGGCGGCGCAGATCGACGCGACCATCGCGAAGATTGACTCAGAGCATCAGATCGCGGTCATCCGCGAGCTGGCCAATGGGTTCGAGGAGACCGGGTACCCGGCCATCCTCGACCAGCTCGCCATCGCACGACGCGAGGTCGATCCAGACGTGCCGCCTCCGCCCGTGAAGCAGACGGTTTCCATCAAGACGATCGCCCCGCGTGGTGTCACTGGACCGTTGGAAACCCCTGACGACGTCGACACCTACCTCGCCGCTCTGCGCGGCTCTCTCATCCACGCCCTCGAACACGGAAAGCGGATCGCACTCTGATGGAAGCCGCGCTGTTGAAGTCCTACGCCACCTGGGCGCGCGCCGAATTGATCAAGGAGGTCAGCGCGCGGATCGCCGCCGTGCTCGCCCCGGGGTCCACTGAACGTATCGAGGAGGCGGCCGCCATCAAGGCATTGGAGACTGCCGTCAAGGCCGCCGGCGGTGAAGCTGTCGGTCGCGCAAAGATCGCGGACAAGGTCGCCTACACCTGGTTCAACCGCATCATTGCGCTGCGGTTCATGGACGCCAACGGCTACACCGGCATCGGCATCGTCTCACCCCACCGCGGACAAACTTCCGGGCAGCCGGAAGTACTCGCCGACGTCAAGCGCGGCGTCATCGACACCGATGTCGTCGGAAAGCGCACCGCCGAGACGATCACCGCGCTCCTGGACGGCACACGTCGCAGCGCCGACCCGCAGGGTGAGGCATACAGCCTGCTGCTGACCGACTACTGCCGTTACTGGCACCGGTCAATGCCATTCATGTTCGAGCGGGAGGGCGACTACACCGAGTTGCTCATCCCGGCAAACCTGCTCGCCGATGACTCGGTGCTCGCGCGCTCGGTGACGGTACTAACCGAGGAGGTATGCCAGGACGTCGAGGTGGTCGGCTGGCTCTACCAGTTTTACATCTCGGAGCGGAAGGACGAGGTCTTCGCCGGGTTCAAAAAGAACAAGAAGGCCGGCGCCGATGAGATCCCCGCGGCCACGCAGCTATTCACCCCGCACTGGATCGTCCGCTACCTCGTCGAGAACTCCCTCGGCCGCCTGTGGATGCTCAACCACCCGGACTCGCGCCTCGTCGACCAGATGGACTACTACATCGCTCCGGTCGACGAGGAGACCGACTTTCTCAAGATCGGCAAGGCAGAGGAGCTGACCGTCATCGACCCGGCCTGCGGGTCGGGACACATGCTGACCTACGCCTTCGACCTGCTCTACGCGATCTATCAGGAGCAGGGCGAGGCCCCGTCTGACATTCCGGGGAAGATCCTCGCCCACAACCTCTACGGTACGGAGATCGACCCGCGCGCCGGGGCCCTGGCGGCGTTCACCCTGACAATGAAGGCTCGGGCCCGGCAGCGTACGTTCTTCAACAAGCAGGTCGAGCCGAACATCTGCGCTATCGACCCGATCTCGTTCAGTCCGGACGAGCTGAACTACCTCGTCACCAAGGACGGCGACCGCCAGGCAGAAGAAGCGTTTTGGAATCAGTTCGCCGAGGCCGACACCCGCGGCGCGTTGATTCGACCAGATCAGAACCTCATTGCCGGTCTCTCAAGCTGGCTCGACGGGCGGGAGGATGAAGGCGACATCCTGAGAGCCGACGCGCTCGGCGGGGCTGAGAAGGTCATTGAACAGGCCACATACCTGTCACCTCGCTATGCGGTCGTGGTCGCTAACCCCCCGTACGCGGGCCTGGGCAACCTGAACGGAGGATTCGCTGAGTGGGCCAAGAAGGCGTACCCGGTGACCAAGACCGACCTGTACTCGATGTTCATCGAGCGAGCGCTTGGGCTAGCGGTCCGACGAGGCTTTGTAGCGATGGTCACGATGCAAAGCTGGATGTCGCTCCGGTACTTCGAGGGACTCCGCGCTGAGATCCTTGAGAGAAACCATCTGGTCTCCATGGCGCACCTGGGCGCCAGAGCTTTCGACAGCATCGGCGGAGAAGTTGTCGGCACAACCGCGTTCGTCATCGCCAAGCAGACGGCGCCAGCGGGGGCACGAGGCTGTTTCCTTCGGCTTGTGACTGGGCGCTCAGAGTCTGCGAAGGCTCAGCGGCTGCGCGAGATTTCGGCAGGCAGCACCGCGGACCGCTACGTTCTTGACCTGGTCCACCTGCGCCGCGTACCAGGCAAGGCTCTCGTGTACTGGGCCACGGACCGAGACTTTGAGCTGTTCGAAACTGCCGATCCGATTGGCGACCACATCGAGACCCGAGTGGGTCTGATCACCGGTGACAACGACTCCTTCCTCAGGCGGTGGCACGAGGTCTCGATTAGTTCGATCGATTTCGACGCCCGAACGGGTGAACCCACAACTCGACGCTGGTTCCCGTACGTCAAGGGCGGCGAGTATCGCCGCTGGGCCGGCAACTACGAGTTCGTCGTCAACTGGTTCAACGACGGAGCCGAGGTCAAGGCCAACGTTGATCAAGCCACTGGCCGAATCCGAGCGCACAACTACAACGGCGAATTTGCTTTCCGAGAGGGATTCACGTGGTCGGGAATCTCGAGCAACGGGTTCGCCGTTCGCGACGTTCCACGTGGCTTCATGTTCGACACGAAGGGCCCCATGGGCTTCGCGGTGAAGGCCGAGGAACTTCGTCTACTTCAAGGCGTGCTCAATAGCGCGGTCGCCGTGCGATTCATGAGGATGCTGGCCCCGACGCTCGACTTCAACCTCGGACACGTCATGAGCATCCCCTTCATTAAGGACCTCCCACAAGATTTCGCGTCGTGGGCAGAAGAGTGCGTACAACTCGCCTGGCAGGACTGGGATCAACGGGAGACCGCGTGGGGATTTGAGCGGTCACCGATGGTCGTTCCGGGGATGCCCGGGAGATTGGCCGATCGTCTCGCCGGCCACGCCCAAGCGTGCCGATCAGCCGTGGTGCGGATGCGCGAGTTGGAGTCCACCCTGAACGCCGGCGCGCTTCAGGCTTATGGGCTCAGCGACACCGACGACCGGAGCGCGGCCGATGACGAGATCACACTGGATGCTGCTCGGGTCGACCAAGCCGACTTCTCACGCACTGCCGTAGAGGACCTGGTCTCTTATGCGGTCGGGTGCATGTTCGGCCGCTACAGCCTCGACGTACCGGGGCTCATCCTCGGCGAGCAGGGCGGAACGGTAGAGGAATACCTCGCCAGGGTCTCCGCCCCGACGTTCACTCCCGACGAGGACAACGTCATCCCGATTATGGATGGCGATTGGTTTGAGGACGACATCGTCGAGCGGTTCCGCCAGTTCCTTCGTGCAGCCTTCGGAGACCAGAAGTTCGAGGAGAACCTGCGCTTCGTCACGGAGACGCTTGGCGTGAAGAGCCTTCGTGACTACTTCGCTAAGTCGTTCTACAAGGATCACGTCCAGAGGTACAAGAAGCGACCGATCTACTGGCTGTTTTCCAGCCCCAAGGGATCGTTCAACGCGCTCATCTACATGCACCGCTACACGCCCTCGACGGTGGCGAGGGTGCTCAACGAGTACCTGCGCGAGTTCCAGGCGAAGCTCCAGGCGAGCCTGGCCCAGGCGGAACGTTCGAACAACGCGCGAGAAGCCGACCGGCTGCGCAAGGTGTTGGTTGAGCTGAACGAGTACGAGCACGACATCCTGTACCCGCTCGCCACCCAGCAGATCGCGATCGACCTCGACGACGGCGTGAAGGCCAACTACCCGAAGTTCGGCGCCGCCCTCAAGAAGATCCCCGGGTTGGAAGCCAGCGATGAGTGAGATAGCCGGAGTCCGAGAACACCTCGCGCGCCGCTTCGCCGCGCAGCGCGTGGTGTTCTGGCACGACCCGGAGGGTGAGTATGCCGAGGACCTCGCACACCTCGACCTGCCCGGGGTCTCGCTCATCCGAGTGTCCAACGACGAGTACGGCGTCAAGAACCGACTGCTGCACGAGGCGCCAACAGGAAAGTTCCTCGTATACCGAGGCGGTGCCGCACCGACCGGTGTCGCCAACTGGCTGCTCGACCTCGAACTCGCCTACGGGGTCTTCACCGCTGACCGCACCTCCCTCATCCACAACGACCTCGGCCTCACGTCCGACGGCGTCGACGAGGTGCTCCGGGCCCACGAGAAGTTCTTCCGCGCCGCCAAGCGCGTGCAGGCGCTCAAGGCGCTTCTTGAGCCGGATGACAGCCCGGACCGGCTTCGCGCGAAGATGACCGCGGTGCTCCTCGGTCAACAGGAGCACAGCCTGCTTGAACTGACCCGAACGCTCCTCGTCGAGAACGCGGCCGGCGGAACTGCCAAGTTCAAGTCGGTCGCGGACCAGCAGCTCGACGAGTTCTACTGGGGAGGCGTCGCGAGGATCTACGGGTACACGTCGTCGGGCCCGAGCCTCGATGACTTCGTGCTGTGGATGTTCCAGCAGGCGATCGACGGCTTCCGTAGCGATCGCCCGGGCGGTCTGCGCAACATCCAGCTGGACTTCAATAGCCTGCGCTTCGACCTGCGCAGCCAGAACGCCCTCGCGACGCTCGCCAAACGTGTCGCATCGAGCATCAGCTACGCGAGCACGATCGCGAACGCCGATTTCCGCGACCTGGTCGGCAACGATCTCTTCGAGGAGGTCGATCAGAAGATCATTAGCGACCTCGCACGCGAAGTCACCGCCCGCACCGCCACCGCGCGCGAGGTGGCCGACGTCGTCCGTAAGCGCAAGAGCAGCATCTGGGCCGAGGGATACCGGCAGCTCTACGCCGCGATCGAGAGCGGCTCTGAACTGCTGAGCGAACTCTCGACGCTCACCTTGACCATCAGCTCGTTCGATGACGGGCTCGACCGGTACCGGCGCCAGTGGTACCGGTTCGACCAGCTCTACCGGCGGTTCGTCTACGCCGCGCGCACCTCCGAGCATCCGAAGCCGCTGGAGGAACTGCGAGGCGAGGTGGAGAAGTTCTATGCAAACAAGTTCCTGTTCGAGTTGGGCAACGCCTGGCAGCCTCACGTCGACGTGGCTGACAAGTGGCGGTCAGCGGTGCTGCGTCCGCAGACGGCGTTCTACCCCGAGCACGTCGCGCCGATTACCAAAGGCGGCCGGAACAAGGCGGTCGTGATCATCTCTGATGCTCTCCGCTACGAGGTCGCTGACGAACTCGGCACCCGCATCCGCCAGGAAGACCGGTTCGACGCCGATCTCGACGCTGTGCTCGGCGTGCTTCCGAGCTACACGCAACTCGGCATGGCCGCGCTCTTGCCACACACCACGATCGGCCACTCCAAGGGCGGCGATCCGGTGCTCGTCGACGGGCAACGCACCGACGGCTCGGCGAACCGAACAAAGGTGCTGAGCGCCGTCGACGGCAGAGCAATCCAGTCCGAGGATGTGCTTTCGCTGTCACGGGACGAGCTGCGCGACCTTTACAGCCAGCACCAGGTGCTGTACGTCTACCACAACCGCATTGACGCGACCGGCGACAAGGCGGGCACCGAGCGACAGGTCTTTGAGGCGGCAGAGGAGACTCTGCGAGAACTCGTCGACCTGGTGAAGCGACTGACCAACGCCAACGCCACTAATATCCTCATCACCGCCGACCACGGCTTCCTCTTCCAGGACACCGCGCTCGCTGACGCGTTCTATCTCTCCACGCTCCCGCAAGGCGACGAGATCGTCACCACGAACCGGCGCTACGTGCTGGGGCGTGGCATGAAGCAAGACACCGCGTTCCGCACGTTCGAGCCTGCGCAGGTCGGGCTGGGCAGCGACCTCGAGGTGCAAATTCCGAAGTCGATCCACCGGCTCCGGCTACCCGGCGCGGGGTCCCGGTTCGTCCACGGCGGGGCGTCCCTCCAGGAGATCGTCGTGCCGGTGCTGACGATCAACAAGAAGCGCCGTAGCGACACCCGCCTCGTCCACATCGAGGTGCTGCCCGAGTCGGACAAGATCACCACGGGTCAGCTCGTCGTGAAGCTGTTCCAGTTGGAGCCGGTCAGCGAGAAGATACAGCCACGCACCGTCCGAGCGGGTCTGTACGTCGGCGAGACGCTGATCTCGAACCAGACGGAGCTGACCTTCGATCAGGAGTCGAGCGACAAGCGCGACCGCTACCAGAATGCCAACATGCTCCTCAGCCAGGATGCCAACGACTTCAATAACCGCGCCGTGGAGTTCCGGCTCGAAGAGCGCATCCCCAACACCAACCAGTGGCGCACTTACCAGAAGGCGCTCTACACGCTCCGGCGGTCATTCGCCTCGGACTTCGACTTTTAGGGAGGGATTGATGAGTCTCGACAGCACCACCAACGCTGACGAAGCGGCCGAGGCCGGCGCGCCTCCCGCGCAGTCTGACCTCGACCGTAAGATCAACCGGCTCTTCCCCGGCGTCGTGGTCCGTAAGGACCTCGTGAAGGCGGTCAAGGGCAACGCGATCGTGCCCTCATACGTGCTGGAGTACCTGCTCGGACAGTACGCCGCATCCGACGACGAGGCGACCATCCAGGCCGGGATCGACGCAGTGCGCAAGATCCTCGCCGATCACTATGTGCACCGGAACCAGTCTGAGCTGGTGAAGTCCACAATCCGGGAGCGCGGCCGACACCGCATCATCGACAAGGTCGCTGTCACGCTCAACGAGAAGGACGATGTCTACCAGGCGGAGTTCGCCAACCTCGGCATCAAGGGTGTGCTCGTCGAACCAGCCACCATCAAGGCGCACCCGAAACTCCTCACCGGCGGCGTGTGGTGCATCTGCGACATCGAGTACTTCCACAGCGACGACCAGCGCGTCGCGCCGTGGATCCTGGGGTCGATCAAGCCCATCCAGCTTTCAAACTTCGACTTCGACGGGTACCTCGCCGCACGGCGCGAGTTCACCACCGACGAGTGGATCGACCTACTTATCCAGTCGATCGGCTTCAACCCCGATCTGTTCGGCCGGCGCGCGAAGCTGATCCAGCTCGTGCGTCTGATCCCGTTCGTCGAGCGCAACTACAACCTCATCGAGCTGGGGCCGAAGGGCACCGGAAAGTCGCACATCTTTTCGGAGTTCTCGCCGCATGGCATGCTCATCTCCGGCGGAGAGGTCACTGTCCCGAAGCTGTTCGTCAACAACTCGAACGGCCGCATAGGCCTGGTCGGCTACTGGGATGTCGTCGCCTTCGACGAGTTCGCGGGCAAGAAGAAGCGTGCGGACAAGGCGCTGGTCGACATCATGAAGAACTACATGGCGAACAAGTCCTTCTCCCGCGGGGTCGAGACCCTTGGTGCCGAGGCGTCCATGGTCTTCGTCGGCAACACCTCGCACACCGTGCCGTACATGCTCAAGCACTCCGACCTGTTCGATGAGCTGCCCGAGAGCTACCACGACTCCGCCTACCTCGATCGGCTGCACCACTACATCCCCGGATGGGAGGTCGACACCATCCGCAGCGAGATGTTCTCCGAAGGCTACGGATTCGTCGTCGACTACATCGCCGAAGTGCTCAAGTCGATGCGCACCGCCGACCACTCCGACCGGTACCAGCAGCACTTCACCCTGTCAGCCGACATTTCCACACGCGACCGCGACGGCATCCACAAGACCTTCTCCGGGCTGATGAAGCTGCTCTACCCCCACGGCGAAGCGACTCGGGCGGAGATCGAGGAGGTCCTCCGATTCGCCATCGAGGGCAGGAAACGAGTCAAAGATCAGATTCTGCGCATCGACGCGACGATGGCCGACGTCAAGTTCGGGTTCACCGACAAGGCCGGAACATGGTCACCGGTAACGACACTCGAGGAGCAGGAATACCCGACGTACTACAACCGGCGGGCGGCCGTGGCCCCCGAGGAGCCGGAGGCGGACGCCACCCCGGGCGCCGCGACCACCGAGGTCGGTGCGCCAGTGGCGCTGGTGCCGGAAGTGCCGGTTGTAGTTGAGCCTGCGCTGTTCGAAGGGCACCGCGAGTTCCAGGAGAACCAGCGTGGGATCTCCTATGAGATCCTCCTGCTACCGTACCTGCGCGGCGCGTCGGAGATCACGATCATCGACCCGTACATTCGGCTCCCGCACCAGGGGCGGAACCTTGTCGACCTGCTCGCTTTGCTTGCGTCAGCGAAGGACGTCGCCGACGAGATCGGCGTCACGCTCGTGACCAAGGCCGAGACAGGCCAATACGAGCAGGCACACTTGCTGATGCTCAAGGACATCCAGGACAGCGCGGCCGCCGCCGGGATCAGCTTCACGGTCACCTGGGACGAGACGATCCACGACCGCTCGATTCGCGCCGACAACGGCTGGACGATCCTCCTCGGCCGCGGGCTAGACATCTTCCAGAAGGGCTCAGGCAGCCAGTACGAGCTGGCTGCCCGCCGCCAGGAGTTCCGGCAGGTCGTCGCGTTCGGCGTGACCTACATACGCGGAGAGGGCGGGCTGTGAGGCCGTGGGCGGGCCTCATGTCGGTAGCCGACGGTAGTGTCCAGTTCAAGTTTCGGCGGGTCACGCGACACGCCACGGTTGTCGCGGTGGAGAGTTGAGTATGGCTGACTCCGAAGCGGCGCTGTCCGAGGTTCTCGCGTGGGTTCGCGATGTGACTCCGGACTCACCTGCGCTCGGACCGATCGCTGGAATCAGCGACTCTGAGTTGAGGCAGCTTGCTCGGCTCGGAGCTCTGCTGCGCGCGCGCCTAGTTGGCGATGCGCCCGCTGCGCTCGTCGCGGCATTGACCCCCGCCGGTGCAGTCGACGTTCCGGGGGCTGTACTCGCGGCACTCGATACTCTGATCGCGGCGGACGCGGTCGTCCACCTCGCGGACCTCTATGCGGCCATCGTGTCTCCAGCTAAGCGTCGCCCGCTCGGCACCTTCTTCACTCCGCGCGAGTACGCGCAGGCCATCGTGGATGGGTTCGCTGCTCGCCATGAAGCACCTTCAGCAGTTGTCGACGTGGGTGCCGGCGTTGGGATCTTCTCGGAGATTGCTCATGCAAAGTGGCCAGCCGCACGTATTCAAGCGATCGATATCAATCCGCTAACTCTCGGTCTCCAGGCCGTTGCCGTAGGAAACCCCCCCGTGCGGAACGTCGAGCTAGTCCTCGCGGACTATCGACGCTGGCTTGACTCCAACCAGCCAAGCGCCCCCACGCTCTATCTTGGAAACCCTCCCTACACCCGCTGGCAGTTGCTTGATCCGGTGGTGCGTCTCGACCTTCTGCAGGCCGCGGGCGGGCTCGTCGGCGCGCGAGCCAACCTCTCGACGCTGTTCCTTGCTATGACCCTCGCGAAACTCCGGGCCGAGGATTCACTCGCGATGATCATTCCAGCGGGCTGGATGCGCGCCGACTACGGGAGAAAACTGCGAGGCCGTCTGAGGGCTCTGACGCGGCGCCAAGTTTCTCTGCGGCTCGCTGACTCGTGGCGGTTTCATGAGGCGATTGTCGATGCTGTCTTGGTCGAGGTCGGTCCGGAGGTTCCAACGGCTCAGCCGATCGAGGTATCCGACTGGTGCGGTTCCGAGCGGTTGACTCTGAGCCGCTCGGAAGGCGAGGCGGCATTCGCCGCGCCGGGCAGAGCGCGCCTCACTGTCGCACGGCAGCAAGGTCGGGGTAGAGCCTTCGGGGACCTCGGCAGAGTGACCCGTGGAACGGCGACGGGCGCGAATCAGTTCTTTGTGAAGACGACGAGGGCCTGGGATGAGCTGCACATTCCGGCCGAGTTTCGTCGGCCGCTTGCGCGGCGCCTGCGTCCTGGTAGTGACAGCATGCTGCCGACCCTCGAGACGGCAGAACTCTTGGCCTTGGAAGGGTACGACCGGGGCACTGACGAAGGTGTGGACGCATGGATCAGTGCGGGCGAGGACGAGGGGCTTCATAAACTGCACCTTTGCTCGAAGCGCGCACGCTGGTTCGATCTGTCGGCCGAACTGAAGATCCCCGACGTGATCATCTCGGCGCTCGCTCGCGACGTCTTTCACGTGCTTGAGAACCCGACCGGGCTGGCGATCACCAACAACCTGTTCGGGCTGTACTGGACCGCAGACGTGACAACGGCGGAGCGCACTACGCTGCTCGATTGGCTTCGCAGCACGGAGGGCCAGGCGACCCTGAGATCGAGCGCATCTGTGGAAGCAAACGGCCTTCATCGACTGAGCCCGAAGACGATCGGGGAGCTCGCGGTGAACCTCCCTACCCTGTCGACCGTGCCCGTCCGCCTAAGCTTGACCGGGCTCGTCGCATACGGAGGGAGGTCGAAGTGAGTCAAGAAGGCTTCATCGTCGACACTCACCTGTTGCGCGAACTCGGTGATCTCCTTGTCGGCCGGGATAGCACCGCGATCCTTGAACTCGTCAAGAACGGCTACGACGCCGACGCGACGGTCGTCCGGATCGACGCACAGAACCTCGCGCACCCGGACGACGCCGTGCTGACCGTCGAGGACAACGGCAACGGGATGACGGCAGCTCGTTTTCGATCGGCGTTCTTGCGAATCGCCGGGCGAGACAAGGAGGAGGGCGAGCGGCTCTCGCCCAAGTACAAGCGTGCTTACACCGGGCAGAAGGGCATCGGCCGGCTCGCCAGCCAGAAGCTCGCTAAGGTGTTAGAGGTCCGGAGCGTGCCGGACCATGCGGTCGTCGGCGGCGATGAGCCTGGTGTTGAAGCCCGGATCGACTGGGACGCTATCGACAAGCAGCAGACCCTCAACGACCTGAAAGAGGGTCTCTCGGTTACTGACGTTCCGGCTTCACCGGGAACGCCTGCCGGCACGGTGCTGTCCATGCGATCGCTGAAGCGAACCTGGACTAGCTCGGAGATCGGCAAATTCGTCGATGAGATGCAGTCGGCGCAACCGCCGACGCTCTTGCTCGGCTCCGACTCCGAGTCACTTGCGATCGCTGGTGAGTCGCTCATTGGCAGGCCCACGGTGCGAGGTACCGCGGAGGATGACCCGGGTTTCGAACTGGAACTCTCGGGTGAGCTTGCGCCCGGCGACGACTTCTGGGCGAAGGCGGCAGAGGACTTCCAATGGTGCATCGAGATCGATGTTTCCGGCGGCCGGACCAGATACCGCATCTCTCCTACGACGACTTATGCGCGTTCCGAGCCCTTGGCGCGGGCCTACTCGTTCGAAGCGCAGGCTGATCCTGCACTGCGCTTCCAGGCCCGGTTCTACATGATGCCGGGTGCGAGCAGCCGGCGGGGGCCGCTCAAGGGATTCGTTCGATCAACGAGTGGGATCCGTGTCTACCTTGAGGGATTCCGCGTACTTCCGTACGCCGAGTACGGCGACGATTGGCTAGAGATCGATCGCGAGTACCGGTCCGGACCGCGCTTCTACACGATCGAACTGGATGAGTCGGCGAGCGACGACCTGGACGTGGACAAGCGAGAAGCGCTCAACGCCATCCCGAGCAACGGCTACTTCGGCGCTGTGTTCCTCACCACGGTGGGTGCGCCCGGCCTGGAGAGCTTGATCAACCGCGAAGGATTCGTCCCCGGACCGACCTTCAGGGCGATTCGGGAGATCGTGCAGGACGGTGTCCGGCTGAGTGTTCGGGTTCGGCGGTCGGTCTTCAATCAGCGGGAGCGACTCGATGCGATTACCCCTATTGAGCCGGGTGAGGAGACTTCTGAGCATCCCCGTCCCACGGCCCCGACCGAGCCCGTCTTTGACCCCGCAGGTCGGACGCCCTTCGAAGTTCTCGCACCGCATGGACCGACTGAAGAAGACGATCGCAAGATCGCCGCTGCTGCCGAAGCGGCCGCAAAGGTGGCTGCGCGGCAAGGGGCCGAAGGCGCGGAGCCGCTTGACGAGCGTACGCAGCAGCTCGCTGCGGGCTTCAACGCTGCGCGCGGCGCGTTGCAGGCGGTCCAGAGTTACCAGCCGGAGTTGCGCATCCTCGCCGGTGTAGGGCTCCAACTCGGCGCGTTCGTACATGACATCAACGGCATGCTTGCGTCGGCAACGACCATCCGGGAGCTGCTCCGGGGCCTCCTGGACAGAGTCATAGAGCCCGCGCAACGGAACACGCTGCAGGTCACGCTGCGCACGGCTGACGAGCTCGCTCACACGCTTGCCCGGCAAAGCTCCTATCTGACCGATGTTCTCAGCGCGGACCCGCGTAGACGCCGGTCGCAGGTCAAGGTCCATGAACGCGTGGAGTCGGTGCTCCGATTCCTCGCGGGCCCAATCTCAGCAAAGGGGATCACCGTCAGAGTCGAGGTCGGTTCCGATCTTCGCACGGCACCGATGTTTCCGGCTGAGGTGATGATCATGCTCACGAACCTGCTCACCAACGCAGTAAAGAATGCAGCCGAGGAGGGCAACATCTGGATCGACGGGCAGGATCTGGGCAACGCCCTCGAGGTCATCATCAGTAACGACGGTGCGGCCGTCGACCTTGACGAGGCTGAACGTTGGTTCCTCCCCTTCGAGAGTACAACGACGGTCGTTGACGACGTGCTCGGCCAGGGCCTAGGACTTGGCCTACCCATCGTCCGGGCGTTGACGGACGATTATCGCGGTGATGTCCGATTCATCGAGCCAACGCACGGTCCTGGTACGTCGATCAAGGTGGTTCTCCCGAAGAAGGGCAAAGCGCAATGACGGAGCAGCCGTTCGTCCTGCTGGTAGACGACGATCCGCAGCAGGAGGCGTTCGCGCTCGCGCTCAATGCGTACGGCGTCGAAGCGAAGCATGTTCTTCCGGACGACCTAACGGCCGAAGATCTGAACCACGCGAGCTTGGTCTTGATCGACGAGTTCATTGAGAACTGGACCGCGCGCGAGGCTGTGAAGGACAGCATCGGGCTGTTCGTCCGAGATGGTGTTGCCCTTGCCGCTGTACTGCGTTCTGCACTGGACGGACGCGGACCGAGTCCTGAGACGGCGCCCACTCCGCGGAATACTGCGCTGGTGCTGCGCACTGGTCACCTCGCGGTCCTCGCAGAAGGAACTCCGGCGTTCATCCGGCCAATGACTGTGGCCAGCCGTCATGACCTCGAGTGGGTTGCTGAGAAAGCGCAAGTCGACACCGAGACGCTTGCGCGCTTCGCGGCGCTGGCGGTCGCGACCAAGGCGCTTCCGACCGAGTGGGGCAACCCAACTGACCCGACGGCTCAACTGCAGTGGCTTGCCCTCGGCGAACAGCCGTGGCGAGAAGACGCGATCGCTCAGATCGAACTGTGTCGACCTCCGTGGACCGTGCTCGCGGCAACGTCGGCAGGACGTCGCTGGCTATCGTGGTTCATCCAGCGCATCCTGCCGTTCCCAACGTTCCTCGTCGACGATCGTCGAGCGGCGAGTTATCTCGGGCTGAAGCCGAGCGCACTCGATGTTCTGCTCGGTGGGGACAGCGACGCCGCTGCTGCCCTCAAGCAGGCCAAGTACACCGGCCAGCTCGCAGTCTTTGCCGGTCGGAGGTGGTGGCGCGCTGGGATCGCAGCCGTGAAGCAGCTCGCCCTTAAAACTGCCGAGGGGCGGGGCGCGGATGACATTGCGCGCGCGCTCGGCGCGCTCCACGGCACGGATCTCGATGCCCTCGGGCTGCGGCACCCCGTGTTCCAGATCGACGCCGACTACAACGTGGTCGACGAGCCGCTCGAGATCACGGAGGCGGTGAGACTCCAGCCCGACGGTTGGCCGTCATACGCCGATGACCCATGGCTCGCAACGACCTCCATCGACGCAGAGGATTCGCTCGCAAAGCTGATCGTCATCGACGACCGTGCTGACGTCGTGGAAGACGGCGGTGAGTAGCCGCGCCATTGGACCTCACCTGCTGGACACCGGTCCCGTGCTTTGTCTCGGTGGGTCAGAGGTGATGGCCGAGCTGTATGACATCCACCTCGCCCGTGAAGGCGCAGTTGTCGCCATGGTTGCCGACGAAGTTCGTGGTTGGTCGTCTGCCCACGTGGCCCCGGGTGATCCTCGCCGGATCAGCGGTGTAAAGCGTGCTGGCGCAGGTGCGGTGGCCAGGTATGGCAAGACGTTGCTTTCCATCGCAATCCCGACGCCCGTACCCGAGCCGGCGACGATCTCGGCGATTCGACGGGATCTCGAAGATCATGCGGCGAGGAAGCGTCCCGGGCGGACAGTGCGCGCGAATGAACATGCGGGGGAGACATACTCCATTCACGAGGCCGCGGTGCGCTCGCTTCGATTCGTGTCGAATGACGACGGCGCGCGCCATGTCGCAGGTGCTCGTTCCGTCGCGCACGAGTCCTTCGCCGATATCGCGCGGCGGCTGGTGAGCTGCCAACAGGATGTCAAACCGAAGCGAATTCTTGGGGAGCTGCAGCGGCTCGTGCGGGAGGGAGTCGACATCGGAGACGTAGTGAACTCGGTCCTGGACCTGAAATGGGCGTCGCAATGACCGCACCGCAGCGCGCTCAGATTGGTGACCACTACCTCGACTCCGGCCCGCTCTTCTGCCTCGGTGGGTCGCAGGTTCTCGCCGATCTCTTCGACGCGCACTTCCTGCCGCGGTCGAAGGTCGTCGGTGCCGTCGTCGCGGAGGTTGCACACAACGCGAACCTGGTCTTGCCCCCGGTGGGCCCGCACCGAAAGCGTGGGGTGAAGCAGGCAGCACGCGTAGTGCAAGGACGCTACAAGCAGCTGATCGCGGCTGCCGAGGTAGTCCCTACTCCCGAGCCCGTTCTCTTGGGGGCGATGAAGACGGAGCTGCAAACTCGTGCTTTGGCCACGCTCCCGCCGGGCACCAGCTTGCATCCATTGAAGAACGACGGTGAGGCGGAGTCGGTCTTCTGGGCGAAGAGCACCACTGCCGAGGTGATCGCGAACGATGCCGACGCCCACTTCCTGGCCGCCAAGCACGGCGTGACGAGTAGCAGTTTCGTTGAAGTGGCGCGGCACCTGGTCAAGGTCCAGAAGACGGTCAAACACAAGGCGATTTACCGAGAGCTGGCGGCACTGAGCAGTCGCGACATCTTCCCCGGTGAGCACCTGTACAGCGAGCTCGATCTGGTCTGAGGCTCGGCGTGGGAATGCATCCCGCTCGTAAGCCACCGTGCTTCCGAGGGATCTGGTTCCAGACGGAGAGGCAATAGCGCACTGATTGTGGTGCCACACTGACGATGACAAGAAGTCATAGCGGGTACCGGCAGGATCCGTGGAGGTTTCCCCCGCAACGGCGTGGTGATCGTCCGACCTCGTTCACCGAGCCGACGATTGCCGTGGCACTCGCTGGGAAGGGCTTCCCTGTACCGTGAGTCTGTACTCGACTTGCCCTGGCTCGGACAGTTCAGCCCACCGAAGGTGCGTGTGGGCACACGCCGCCGGAGTGGATGGAACTGGGGAACCGTTCTGACCTGCCCGACGAGGATTTCACTCGCTACGAGGGTGTCCCGGCGACGACCGTTCGGCGGGCGACGGAGGACATGCGGGATCGGATGCCGCCCGATCGGTGGCAGGCCCTGGCCGTTCATGTGCTGCGACAAGAGCTGATCGGCGAGCAGGACATCGACACGCGGAGGGGGCTTCGTCCGGAAGCGGCTCATGAGAGCGGGAAGAACGCGTGGCCCGAGATGGATAAAAACCGCACATAGTTGAGCGGCCTGTGCGAGGATTGTATCCATGAAGGAGCTGGACGAGTCGCTCCCGTCGACGTTCACGACGGAGACCTCGCGGGCGCACGGTGTGCATCCGCGAGACCTCTATGCCTGGCGAGATGGCGGGCAGATCATCGAACTCTCGCGCGGGGTCTTCCGTCGAGCAGACGCACCCCCGGCGTCGTACCCCGACATGATCGCTGTGGCGCACCGCGCTCCTCGCGCGATCGTGTGCTGCGTCTCGGCGGCAGCAATCCACGAACTGACGGATGAGATGCCGGCGTCGGTACAGATCACGGTTCCCAAACGGTCGCATACGCCGGTGATCGCTTACCCGCCCGTGACAGTGTTTCGCTTCGATGAGGCAACGTTCGAACTCGGTGTGACCGCGTTCGAGGCGGGGCCGGGAGAGCCGGTCCGCATCTACGACGCGGCGAGGACGGTGGTGGATCTCATGAGATTTCGAAGACGCCTTGGCGAACCGATCGCGCACGCCGCGCTTCACCGATACCTGGCAGTGCCGAACTCGAAACCGGCACTGCTGCTGGACTACGCGGAGGCGCTGGGGACTTTTGGGCCGATGCGCGCTGCGCTCGATGTCGCGAGTGCCCGATGAATCGCCCCACGCGAGAGAGCGCCGCAGGGCGCGCATACCTCGACCTGCAGAACCAGGCTCGCCGCCAAAAGCGTGGCACGCAGGAGCTGCTCACGATGTACATCGTCGAGCGATGGCTGTCGCGTATGTCGCGCTCACCGTACGCCGAGGACTTCATCCTGAAGGGCGGGATGCTGCTCGCTGCCTTCGGCACCCGCCGTCCCACGGTCGACGCCGACGCCCTCGCTCGTAACATGGCCTCTGATCAAGAGACCGTGGCCCGTCGTGTGGCCGAGATCGCCGCGATCGAAGACCCAGACGACGGCGTGGAGTTCCTGTCCGACACGGTCACCACTGCGGTGATTCGTGACGACGCGCTGTATTCCGGCGTGCGGGTGACGATGACGGCACAGCTCGCAACAGCGCAGGTCACGCTGCGGCTTGACATCAACTTTGGCGACCCCGTCACTCCGGCCCCGCGAACAGTTGAGCTGCCGTCGCTGCGGCCGGACGCTCCGCCGATCCGCATCCTGGGCTACCCGATCGAGACGGTACTCGCAGAGAAGCTCGTCACCGCGATCGAACTGGGACGAGCGAACACGCGCGTGCGTGACTTCGCTGACATCCATCTCTTGACCGGCACGCAGGCTCTCCAGTGCGGAGCACTGCGCGACGCGCTCACGGCGACCGCAGGTTTCCGCGGGACCACGTTGATTCTGTTGGCGCAGGCCACCAAGGGGCTCGCAGTGCTGCGCAACTCGACCTATGTCGCCTACCGGACGGGGCTCGGCGAGGCAGGCGCGAGTCTGCCGGAGAGGTTCTCCGACACCGTCGCTGCCGTTGCTGACTTCGTCGACCCGGTGCTCGACGGGCTCGACGCCGAGGCTGTGTGGAACTCCGCCGAACGGAGCTGGAGCACGGCACCCGTCACGCCGTCCGAGCCGACCGAATCCGCTACAGGTAGGACGGATCTGTGACGGTTCCTGCTGGACCCGGCGGCACCTGATCTGGTGACCAGATTGGTGACCAGAAACCCTCCCGAGAGGCGCGAATCAGCACGAATCACTGCGTAGCTGTCGGTAGCCCGAGGTAGACTCAACCCCATGAGATCCCTGAAATTACGGGGAACTCTACCGATTCGGGGCTTAGCTCGGACGGGCCAGGTGGCTCTCGACATTAAGGCTCACCCATGATCGAGCTGACCGGCGTGACCAAGACCTACCCAGACGGCACCGTTGCGGTAGACGACTTCAGCGCCCAGTTCCCACCCCACAAAACCACCGTGCTCCTGGGTTCCTCCGGCAGCGGCAAGACGACCATCCTGCGCATGGTCAACCGCATGGTGGACGCCACTTCGGGCACGATCACCATTGACGGCGACGACATCGCCGACCGGGATCCCGTGAAACTGCGCCGCAGCATCGGCTACGTCATGCAAAACGGTGGGCTGCTGCCTCACCGCAGCGTCCTGGACAACATCGCGACCGTCCCCCTCCTCAACGGGGTCAGCAAGGCGTCCGCTCATGCGCGAGCGCGCGAGCTCATGGACTTGGTCGGCTTGGACGCCAAAATGGCCAAGCGCTACCCGGCCCAGCTCTCTGGTGGGCAGCAACAACGCGTCGGGGTCGCCCGAGGCTTGGCCGCCGACCCCAACATCTTGCTGATGGACGAGCCCTTCGGCGCCGTCGACCCGCTGGTACGAGCCGAACTGCAAGACGAACTCCTGCGCATCCAGCACACCTTGGCCAAGACGATCGTCTTCGTCACCCACGACGTCGAGGAGGCCCTGCGCCTCGGCGACCAGATCATCCTGCTAGCCGAGGGCGGCCACATCGCCCAGCGCGGCACCGGGCCCGAACTTCTTGGGGCTCCAGCCAGCCCGTTCGTGGCCGATTTCTTGGGCCTGGATCGCGGCTCCCGCGCCCTGTTCGACCACGACGGGGTGCTCGTGGACGCCTTCGGGCGCGCGGCCGGCGTGCTGACTCAGGACGCGTCCGCGTGACCTGGCTGTTCGACAACCTCGCCATGGTGGGCGAGTACTTGGTCAGTCATCTGGCCCTGGCGATTCCACCGATCGTGGCGAGCTTCGTGCTCGCCGTCCCGATCGCATGGCTGGCTAACCGGGTCGGTTGGCTGCGCACCCCCTTGTTGACCGGCGCAGGGCTCACCTACGCGATTCCGTCCCTGCCGCTGTTCATCGTGCTCCCGATCATCATCGGCACTTCGGCCCGTGACCCGCTGAACATCATCGTGGCCCTGACGCTGTACGGGCTGGCCCTGATGGTGCCGCTGACGGCTGATGGGCTGCGGCAGGTCAACCCTTTGGCCTTGGATGCCGCGAAGGCCATGGGGTACACCTCGACGCGCAGGTTCCTCACCGTGGAACTGCCGCTGGCAGGGCCGACCCTCGTCGCGGGGCTGCGGGTCGTCGCGGTGAGCACTGTGTCGCTGGTCACGGTCGGCGCCGTGCTCGGCATCCCCAGCCTCGGATCCTTGTTCACTGAGGGCTTCCAGCGCGGCATCGTCGCCGAGATCGTGACGGGCATCGTCCTGACCGTGGCGCTCGCGCTGCTGGTGGACGCCGTCGTGGTGCTCGGTGGGCGCCTGCTGCTCCCCTGGACGCGTCCCGCACGTGAGGAACGCGACCACGCCTCCACCCCTGAGGCGGTGACGGCATGAACTTCCTCATCGAGGCGTTCGCCTGGCTCGCCGACCCCACGCATTGGGGCGGCCCGAACGGCATCGGCGTGCGGTTGGGTGAACACCTGGCCTACTCGGTCGCGGGCGTCGCGCTCGCCTGCGTGATCGCCATTCCGGCCGGGTGGTGGGTGGGTCACAGCGGACGCCTCCGCGGCCTGGCCGTCGGTATCTCCGGGGGCGCCCGTGCCCTACCCACCCTCGGCCTTGTGACGCTGCTGGGGATCCTGTTTGGGATCGGACTGATCGGCCCGATGGTCGCCTTCGTCATCTTGGCCCTGCCCTCGGTGCTTGCGGGCGCCTATTCGGGGGTCGAGGCCGCCGACCGTCAGGCCGTCGACGGGGCACGGGCTTCGGGGATGACCGAGTTCCAGGTCCTGACGAAGGTCGAAGTCCCGCTGGGCTTCCCGCTGCTCGTCGGAGGCATCCGGTCCGCCTTCCTCCAGGTCATCGCCACCGCGACCCTGGCCGCCTACGTCGGATCGGGTGGCCTGGGGCGCTTCCTGTTCCTGGGCCTGAAGACGCAGGATTACGCCCAGATGCTCGCAGCGTCGCTTCTGGTCGTCGCCCTCGCTTTGGTTATTGACGTCACGTTTGCCGCTATCCAACGCCTCACCTCCCCCGCCCGCTTTCGCTGACCCACGGAGGGTCCGACCTCCACCCATTGAAAGGAACCGCCCATGTCCCCCATCTCTCGCCGACGTCTCGGCGCCCTCACCGCCCTCGCCGGCCTCGGCGTGGTCGCCGCCGGGTGCTCGACTGGAAACCCCTTGGCACCGTCCTCCGCGCCGGCGACGGGCAAGGGGTCCGGGGCCACTGTGGTGATCGGCTCGCAGCAGTACTACTCCAACGAGATCATCGCCGAGTTGTACGCGCAGGCCCTGGAAGCGTCCGGGTTCACCGTCACACGCCAGTATCAGATCGGCCAGCGGGAGATCTATCTCCCCGAACTCGAAGCCGGGAAGATCGACGTCATTCCTGAGTACAGCGGCAACCTGCTGCAGTACTACGACAAGAAGGCGACGGCCACCGACGCGGCACAGATCGCGACCGCACTGGGCCAGGCCCTCCCGAAGGGGCTGCGCGCGTTGACCGCGGCAGCGGCGTCCGATCAGGATTCCTACACCGTCACCAAGGCGCTGGCCGACCAGTACGGGCTGGCGGCCATCGCCGATCTCACCAAGGCCCCTCAGCCGGTGAAGATCGCGGCCAACAGCGAGTTCGCGACGCGTCCCTACGGCCCCGCGGGCGTCAAGACCGCCTACGGCGTCGATCTGCAGCTGGTGCCGGTGGAGGATTCGGGCGGCCCGCTCACCCTTCGTGCGCTGACCGACGGCACCGTCCAGGTGGCCGACCTGTACACCGCCGATCCGTCCATCGCAAAGAACAACCTGGTCATCTTGTCCGACCCGAAGAATCTGATCCTGCCGCAGAACGTCACCCCCATCGTGTCCGCCAAGGTCGACGCGAAGGCAGCGGCCGCGATCGAGGCCGTCAACTCGCAGTTGTCCGTGGCCGACCTGCAGCAACTCAATGCCCGCAGCGTCGACGAGCAGGCCAAGTCGGCCGACATTGCCTCGGCCTGGCTGAAGAGCAAGGGCCTGGTCTGAACCGAACGGGGGTGACTCGCGCTCCGCTGGCACAATAGAGAAGTGCCGAAGGATCTGAACGCGCGAGCCACCCCCGCCCGATTACCCGCTAGCGATCGGCTGCGGCTTCAGGCGGGCACGCTGCTGGGCGACGCCGCCGCCGTGCTGTCCCGCGCCTTGGGCAAGGGTTCGGGCGCATCGATCCGGGGCCAGATCCTCACCCGGATCCATCCCGACGCCTTCGCGGAACTGGTCAAGGGCCGTCGTATCGCGTCGGTGACCGGCACGAACGGCAAGACCACCACCACTCACTTCCTGGCCGCCGCGCTCCGCACCGGACTCGGGCCGGACGCGGACCGCCTGGTCACCAACGCCGACGGCGCCAACCTGCACTACGGCATCGCCTCGTCGCTGGCCAAGGCTCCTCATGCCGACATCGCCGTCTTGGAGACCGATGAGCGGGTTGTGAAGGACCTCATCGTCCACGGACGACCCGAGGTGCTCGTCTTGTTGAACTTCAGCCGCGATCAACTCGACCGCAATCACGAGATCAAGTTCTTGGCTCGGTCGTGGCGCGACGCGCTGGCCAACGCCGGCTCTGACGGCCCGGTGGTGGTCGCCAACTCCGACGACCCGCTGGTGGTGTGGGCGGCCAGCGATGTCAAGAAGGTGATCTGGGTCGACACAGCATCGACGTGGACCGCAGACGCCGCCTTGTGTCCCCAGTGTGGATCGCTGTTGCAGCGCGACAACCCCTCCCAGGATGCTCCCACCGGAGCCTGGGATTGCCCCGGATGCGATCTCACCGAGCCTCCGGCCGACTATCGGGTCCGCGGCACCGACATTGAGCTTCCCAGCGGCGAACGAGTGGCGTCCGCGCTGAATGTTCCGGGCGCCTTCAATGTCGCCAACGCCGCATGCGCGCTCGCTGCTGCGGTCGAGTTCGGTGTCAGCGTGCCGGACGCCCTGGCAGGGTTCTCGACGGTGCGCGCTCCTGCGGGTCGCTTCGCGGTGACCAGCATCGGCGATTCCTTGCTACGGCTGGTGCTGAGCAAGAACCCGGCTGGCTGGTCGGAGTCGCTGCCCCTGTTGAGCAGCGACCCGGTCATCTTGGCCATCGACTCCGTCGCGGCCGACGGCAAGGACGTCTCCTGGCTGTGGGACGTGGATTTCGAGCAACTGCGCGGTCGCCGCGTCATCTGCTCGGGTCCTCGCGCATACGACCTGGCCGTCCGGCTGGAATACGGTGAGGTGACCCACGAAGTGATCTCCGACGTCAGCGACGCCGTGCGCGCCGTGCGCGGCACGTCGGAACCAGTCGACGTGATCGCCACCTACACCCCGTTCCAGAAGTTGCTCAAGATGGCAGGCCTGCGATGACCGTGAAGATCGTGCTGGTATATCAATCCCTCCTCGGCATCTATGGCGACCAGGGAAATTCCAAGGTCTTGGCGCGACGCCTCCAGTGGCGTGGCATCGACGCCGACGTGGTCATGGTCGAACCCGGCGAGACGCTCCCCCGCGATGGGAGCATCTATCTCCTGGGCGGCGGCGAGGACAACGCCCAGACCACAGCCGTGCGGGAACTGCGCCGGGGCGGTGAGCTCTTCGACGCGCTCGGCGAGGGAGCCATCCTGTTCGCGGTGTGCGCCGGCTATCAGATCTGCGGCCACACGTTCACGATCGGCGAGAACGACGAGGTGCGCGAGGGGCTAGGCCTCCTCGATGTCGAGACCCGGCGAGGCCCCGTGCGCGCCGTCGGTGAGATCCTCACCACCTGGACGAAGCCCGACGGCACCACGAGTCAGATCACCGGGTTCGAGAATCACGGCGGCTACACGACGCTCGGCTCCCAAGCCTCACCGCTGGCGCGGGTGGAGATCGGCGTCGGCAACGATGGGGGCGGCACCGAGGGCGCAGTCCAGGGCAATGTGGTCGCGACCTATCCCCACGGCCCCGTGTTGGCGCGTAACCCCGAGTTGGCCGACTACCTGCTGGAGCGTGCGCTGGGGCGCACGCTGGAGCCCCTCTCGCGGGGTGCAGACGAGATCGCGGGGCTCCGACGCGAGCGTCTGGCTTTCGTGCGTCGCTGAGGGGTTCGATTCGCTTTTCCGCACCGCGTGCACTAGAGTCTCTTCTCGCGCGCACCGCTAGCTCAACTGGCAGAGCAGCTGACTCTTAATCAGCGGGTTCAGGGTTCAAGTCCCTGGCGGTGTACCAGAGCAAGGCCCGGAAGGTTCCTCTTCCGGGCCTTGTTGCATCCCCGACACCCACACGAGCATGCCCTCCCCGGGGCGTCGCCAGCCACCCAGTCCGCCTGCCCCAACCCGCGCGCCACGGGGAGAGCGCGGGAAACGCGATGGTGGGCCGGGAGACATCCTCCCGGCCCACCATCGCGTCACTGTGTCGTTGCTAACAGCTCACTTCACGCCACCGGCGGTCAGCCCCGCCACGATCCGGCGCTGGAAGACCAGCACCAAGATGATCAGGGGCACGGTCAAGAGGACACCGGCAGCCATGATGCTGCCCCAGGGAGTGTCGAAACCGTACTGACCGGTGAACTTGCTGATCGCCACCGTGGCCGTGTACATGTCCGACCGGGTCGCGAACGTCAAGGCGATGAGGAACTCGTTCCACACCGCGATGAAGGTGATGATCGCCGTGGTGAAGATGCCGGGAGCCGCCAACGGCAGGATGACCCGCACGAAGGCCTGCCCGGGGGTGCAGCCATCCACCATGGCTGCCTGCTCGAGCTCGACCGGCAACTGCCGGAAGAACGCCGTGAGGTTCCACACGCACAGCGGGAGCCCGAAGCTCAGCGACGGGATGATGAGCGCCTGGTAGGTGTTCATCCAGTTCAGCGGGAACCAGGGATAGGACCCCGTGAACAGCTTGAACAGCGGGATCAGCAGCGTGATGCCAGGGAACATCGAGCAGGCGATGATGATCGCCAGCACCGCGCCCTTGAACCGGAACCGGAGCCGGGCCAGCGCGTACGCAGCCAGGATGCCGAACAGGAGGGTGAGGACCGTCACGACCGTCGAGACGATGATCGAGTTGATGATCGCTCGGCCGAAGTTGTTGCTCGGGTCGAACACCCCCGCGTAGTTCGCGAATGACACCGGGTTCGGGATGAAGTCGGTGCTGCGCCCCATGGTGGGCAGACGCAGGGAACTGACGATCATCCAATAGAACGGAGCCAGGCAGTAGATCACGATGACGGCCATACCGATGATGCCGCCGACCAGCACCGCGATGTCCTTGCCCGAGCGCTTGCGATGGGCGAGCGCGTGCACCTCTTCTGCGGAGGTGTGCACGTGTGTCTGCGTGGTCATGAGGGCGAATCTCCGCTCGTAATCGTGCTGCGCACCGGCTTGGGGACGGGACGCCCCTCAGCCTTGGCCTGGCGCGCCGCGACCTTGCGGCGCTTACGGGCCTCCGCCATGGCCTTCGCCTCGGGATCGCCCACCACATCGGCCCCCAGCAGCTTCACGAACAGGAAGGCGACCAAGACGATGTAGAGGAACAAGACGATCGAGTAGGCGGCAGCTGGGCCGTAGCGCAGGGCGTTGTTCTCGAAGTAGGCGAACATCGACAGCGTTTCGACCGAGTACTTGCCCGGGCCGATCATGCCGAACGGGAGATCGAACATGCGCATGGTGTCGAGGGTGCGGAACAGCACGGCCACCACGAGGGCGGGCTGCACCAAAGGCAACGTGATCCGCGTGAACTGCTGCCAGCCGCTCGCCCCGTCGACGCGGGCCGCCTCATAAACCTCGTCGGGAATCGTCTGCAGACCGGCCAAGGTCAGCAGCCCGATGAACGGTGCCGTCTTCCACACGTCGGCGACGATGACGGCCCATTGCGAATAGGAGTTGTCGGCCAGCCACAAGATGTTTTGACCGAGCAGCTTGTTGGCCACGCCGTTGGCGTCAAAGATGAGCGCCCACATCTTGGCCGAGACGATCGTCGGGATCGCCCACGGAACCAGGATCGCGGCACGCACGAGGCCCCGCCCCCGGAACGCCTTGCTCATGATGACGGCCATGGCCACGCCGATGATCGTCTCCGCGACCACACACACCACCGTGAAGAAGGTGGTGTTGATGAACGCATTGACCAGTCGGTCCATGCTCCCCCACACACCGACGACGAGCGTCGGGTTGGAGAAGATGTCGGTGAAGTTGCTCAGTCCTACGAAATGCTCGCCGCTTTGAAGGACGCCCGTAGTGGGATCCACGCCACTGCTGCTGGCGAACAGCGACTCACGGACCGAGAACAGGATGGGGAATCCCACCACCAGGGCGATCACGAGCATGGTGGGCGAGACGAGGATCGTGGCCAGAAGATTCTGACCATCGCTGAGGAGATTCCTCTTCGGCCGGCGAGCCGGCGACGCCGACGGCGTAGTCGCCGTCGCGGATGCTGTCATAGGGTGCTCATTTCCTCTGCCGAACCAATGGCCCGGCGCGACACACGTGGTCGCACCGGGCCATCGGATTCAGTGATGGCCTCGACTCACTTGACGAGGTCGGTCAGCTTGGTCTGCAGTTCGTCGAAGGCGACCTGCGGAGTCTTCTGACCCTGCAGGGTGGCGTAGGTCGCGTCCTGGACGGCCAACGTGACGTCGGCGTACTTCACAGCCTTCGGACGAGGCTTGGCCGTCGCGATGGAGTCACCGAGATCCTTCAGGTACGGGAACTCCGTCTGGAGGGAGCTATCGGAGTACAGCGACTGGACCGTCGGGGCCTTCGACGACGTCTTCAGACGGCGCTTCTGGTTGTCCTGGGTGTTCATCCACTTGATGAACTCCATCGCAGTGCCCTTGTTGTCGGCGAACTTGGAGATCGCCATGTTGTGACCGCCCAGGGTCGAAACGCCGGGACCGTCCTTACCCGGCAGCGGAGCCACAGCAAACTTGCCGGCCACCTGCGAAGAGCCGTCCGTCTTCTGTGCGAGCTGGTACACGTAAGGCCAGTTGCGCAGGAACAGCAGCTTGCCGTCCTGGAACGCCTGACGCGACTCTTCCTCCTTGAACGTGATGGCTTCCTTCGGGATCATCCCGTCCTTGAATCCATCGACGAGCCACTGAACGCCGCTGAGAGCCGCCGGCGTGTTGACCGCGGGCTTCCCGTCCTTGGTGAGCACCTCACCGCCGGCGGAGTTGATGGCCTCGGCGACGTTCACCGTCAAGCCCTCGTACTTCTGGAACTGACCGGCGTAGCAGGACATGCCGGGGTGCTCGGGGACGATGGCGTCGCAGACGGTCTTCATCTCGGCCCACGTCGTCGGGGCCTTGAGGCCCTTGGCGTCGAGCAGATCCTTACGGAAGTACAGCAGCGCACCGTCGGAGGTCGACGGGTAGCCGTACACCTTGTTGAAGTACGTGACGCCGTCCACTGCGCTGGGCAGCATCCCGGTCATCGGGAACTTGTCGGTGGGGAGTTCCTGCACCCACTGGTTGGCGGCGAACTCCGCCGTCCACACGACGTCCATGCTGATCACGGAGAACTCGCCGGACTTCGCGGTCGCGCGCTGCACCATCGCATCGCGCTGCTGATCGGCGCTGTCACTCAGCTCGATGAGCGTGACCTTCTGGTCGGGGTTGGCCGCGTTCCATTCGTCGATCTCGGCCTTCAGGTTGCCTGAGGTGTCCTTGCCCTCGGCGTAGGTGATCGGACCCTTCTTCGTCCAATCCGCGGTGGTGTCTGCCCCTGCGGAGCCGGAGGACGCCGGCGTCGAAGAACAAGCAGCAGTCGCGAGCACCCCAGCGGCGGCGAGTGTCGCCACCAGTGCGCGCTTCGTGGTCTTGTTGTTCATCAAACCTCACTTCTCTGTGACGGCTCGCACGGACCTGCGGGCCTCGTTCGTGGACTCACGATAGACCCGCTCGCTTCATGGCGGAAGTAACTACACCCCATCGTTATCAATCTTTGACTTTGTGGGAAGCGCCCGGCCAGCGTGGCATCGATGCCGGATGGCGTGCACAAACGGCCAAGGGCACGCGCCTTCGCATGCCCGGCTATGTGATTTTGTGTGGGGTCTTGGGTGAAGCGCGCGGGGGAACGATCAGTTCCCGCGCGCCAGAGACCGCACAACGACCAGGAACGCAACGCCCCCGATCAGGGCTGCAGCCAGCGCGAGGGCACGCGCCGTCTTCAGACTGCCATCGGGGTTGACGAACTGAGCCTTCACGCCGCCCACTTCGTCGGCGACGAACTGCTTGGCGTCCTCGACGCTACGGGCGACGATGACCTTGGGATGGGACTGCGTGATGAGCCCCTCGATGTTGCTCGCGAGCCTGGTTCGCGCGGCGGCGATGTCGGCCTCGATTCGTGCTGTGTTGCTCTTGCCGTCTACCACCGCTGCTCCTTTTGCCCAGTGCCGCTGCCTCCGTCCACTATGCCAGAAGCTAGGCTGACAACCATGGCCAGACTTCAGACCGGCGACCCTGCACCCACCTTCTCCTTGCTCGACGCCGATGGCGTCGCCCACTCCCTGGCGGACTACGCAGGGGGGCGCGTGATCGTCTACTTCTACCCGGCGGCCATGACCCCGGGCTGCACCACGCAGGCCATCGACTTCACCACCCACTCCGCCGAGTTCGGCCAAGCGGGCTACACCGTGGTGGGGATCTCCCCCGACTCACCGGCCAAGCTCGCCGCGTTCCGGTCGAAGGAGAACCTGGACGTTCTGCTCTTGTCCGACGAGGACAAGGCCGTCATGAAGGCCTACGGCGCCTTCGGCACCAAGATGTTGTACGGCAAGGAGATCGAAGGGGTCATCCGGTCCACCTTTGTCGTCGACGTTGACGCCGACGGGAAGGCGACGATCGCCGAGGCCCAGTACAACGTCAAGGCGACCGGTCACGTCGATCGCTTGCGGCGTCAACTCGGCCTGTAACACGCAACAAGGCACGACCGCTCCGGCAGGCCGCCGGGCGGTCGCCCTGCAAACACGCACGAGCCGAACGCAGCGCCGGGTCTAGGGTGCGGCCTGTGAAATCCCTGCTCCCCGGCCTGGCTGTCTGCGCCGTGGCGGCAACTGCCGCCCTGCTCATCAACCTCTGGGTCCCGGTTCTCTCGGCACTCCTGATCGCGATTGTGCTCGGCATGCTGGTGGGCAACCTCCTCCCCCTGCCGCCCTCCTGCGCGCCCGGTGTCGCCTACAGCGCCAAGCGGTTACTCCGCATCGGCGTCGTCTTGTTGGGACTCCAGGTCTCACTCGCCGACATTGCAGGGCTCGGCTGGGGCATGGTCGGCGTGGTGATCGGCGTCGTCACCCTGACGTTTACGTTGACGCTCCTCATCGGACGCCTGCTTGGCCTGTCCACCTCGGCGACGCTGCTGGTGGCCAGCGGATTCTCGATCTGTGGCGCCGCAGCGGTCGCTGCCTGTGACGGCGTGATCGACACCAAAGACGAGGAGGTCGCCTCCGCGCTCGCCCAAGTGGTGTTGTTTGGGACGGCGATGATCGCGGTCATCCCGGTGCTGAGCGGCCTGCTTGGACTCAGCGAACACCAGGCAGGCTTGTGGGCAGGTTCGTCGGTTCACGAGGTCGCTCAGGTCGTCGCGGCTGCGGGCATCATCGGTCCCGCAGCGCTGGCGGTAGCGGTGATCGTCAAGCTCGCCCGGGTCGTGCTGCTGGCGCCCGTCATGGCCGTCCTGGCTGTGTGGCAGCGGCGCCGCCACGATGCCGACTCCGCCTCCTCAGGCGTCCGTCCCCCGCTGGTCCCGCTCTTCGTGGTCGGGTTCCTGGTGGCCGTCGTGGTGGCCAGCCTCGGCATCGTTCCGGCCCCCGCCCTGAGCGTCATCAAGATCGTGCAGACCCTGCTGTTGTCAGCCGCGATGTTCGCTTTGGGCACGGGCGTCAACGTCCGCAAACTGCTCGGGATGGGTGGGCGTCCCATCCTGCTGGGTGCGAGCGCGACCGTCATCATCACCCTGCTCGGCCTCGGGGGGGTCCTGCTCACGACCACGTAGGCCCGTGCTGCCCAGCCCGGGCCGCGTTCACAGCGTCAGGGACGGCGCAGATGCTCGGCCAGAAACGCTAGCTTGCGGCGCAGGTGGTATTCGCTGCCGCCCTCGTGGTCGTTGTAGCGGTACACCGCCATCTGCTTGTCCGGGGACGCCCAGGCGTTGAAGGCGGCGAACCCCGTCGAGGGCGGGCAGGTCTCGTCCCGCAACCCCACCGAAAAGAGGGCGGGCGCCTGGGCCCAGGTAGCCAAATTGATGCCGTCGAAGTACGACAGCACCTCCAACGTGCGCTCGACCCGGTCGCGGTACCGTGCCAGATACTCCACGATCTCTGAGTACGGCGCCCGATCCGTGATCTGCATAGCTCGCTCGAACCCGCACAGGAACGGCACGTCGGCAGCCACCGCAGACACGTCGGGAATGAGCGCCGCGGCGGCGATCGCCAACCCGCCCCCCTGGCTGGTCCCGGTGACCGCGACGCGGGCCGGATCGGCCCAGGGCAGTTCGCGGACGGCGTCCACCGCGAGTGCCGCATCCGTGTAGAGGCGCCGGTAGTAGTACGTGTCTCGGTGAGCGATCCCCTTCGTCATGAGGCCTGGCACCGTGGACGCCCCTGCGTCCTTGTCCGGGTCGGGAGTGCTCCCCGCTTCACTCCATCCCTGGCCGCGCGAATCCACCGTCACATGGACGTAGCCCGCCATCGCATAGAAGGTGTTTTGCCACGCCACGCCGCGCGAGCCGCCATAGCCGTGGAACTCGGTGACCACGGGTAGCGGCCCCGGGGCCCCGCAGGCACATGCACCCAAGCTCGCACCGGCTGTCCATCGAACCCGGAAAAGGTGAGGTCGTAGGTGTCCAACAGCGCCAAACCAGTGTCGGCCCGCTCCCACCTCGGTGCCCACGCTCGTCGGCGCGACTCCTCCAGGGTCGAACGCCAAAAGGACTCCAGATCCTCGGGGCGCCGCACAGTAGGGCGGTAGTTCTCTAGTTCGCTCAGCGGAAGATCAAACTCAGCCACGCGTCCACCCTAGTGACATGGCGACCTGAGTGGGTCGTTTGTATGGGCTGAGCGACCACCTCTGACTAGGAGAGACGCTATCCGTTCGGAGACCCAGCGGAAAGGCTTCCCGCGTTAACCCGTTCGACTTCCCAGCCTCGTGGAGGTCGCCACTTCAGGCGTAGGGGCTCTCCAGCCCCAGCGATAGGCCAGCGCAAGAGCGGTCTGGCAACATCGCCAGCGAAGTCCGCTTCCCCTGGCTACAGTCCAGGCGCATGAACTCAGCCGCGCTCAGCCAGCAGTCACTCATCACCGCCGTCTTCGAGGCGAGCAACGCTGCCCTCGACTCGTTCACCCAACTCGTTCCCGAGATCGACCGGGATCAGGTTGAGTACGCGCTTGCGACTCTGCTTCTCGAAGAGGCTTGGGTCGCGGGTCGCTAGTTTCGGGGAGCCGCTCCACCGTCCGCAAAACCCGGGAAGGCCCGGATGTCCCGCTTCGGCTCGGGGAGACCCTCACGGCGGCGCTGGGCGTCCCTGCGGCGGTCTTCTCGATCCTCGGCCTCGAAGACCTTGGCAAGCGCCTCCAAGTCGGCTTGGAGGGAGTCCTTGGGGTGATGCTGGGTCATGACGGTCCCTCCTGCGGTGGGCTTGCGGTACTGGGTGCTATCGAGCGTAGGGAGACAGGTGTACGACCCTCACCGAACCCAGCAGGCGATGAAGATGCCGACGAGGACCAACGGGACATAGAACGGCAGGATCGCCCAGGAGAGCCATACGTTCGGTCCCGGCAGTAAGCGATTGATCCACTCCGGCGTGCGGCCAGGCCAGTCGCCCTTGTCCTTCGTGGGAACGTCCGAGGGGAGGTCATCGGGTTGAAGCGAGAATGTGGCGATGTCGTGCTTGCCCTGGGCGACGGTCTTGTAGAGGCTGCGGAAGCGCTTCTCCTGCCGGAGGTAGTTGGCGTCCAGATAGGCGAATAGCAGTGTCGCCCCGAGACCCAGCAGTGCCACCGAGTCGGCGTTCTGCGTCAGGGCATAGCCGTAGGCAGCGGTCACCACGGGCAGGAGCCACGCCTTGGCCGTGGACGACGCGGCGGACATGCGTGTGACGACGGCCTGGATGAAGTCGAGGTGCTTGCGGGTGTCCTCCGGGTCAGGCTGCGGCGGCTTGGGTTCACACATCGCTGCTCAGGCTCCTGCACGCTTCACGCACAGCCCTGAGGGCATGGTCCTTCTGATCCTCGTTGTAGTCCGTCTCCTCTGGCCAGATAGGTCCCATCACATCCCCGTCCCAACGGGGCACGAGGTGCACGTGGAGATGGAAGACGGTCTGGGTTGCCGCCTCTCCGTTGGACTGGATGACGTTCAACCCCTCGGGGTGAACCGCCTCTCGGATCGCCCGCGCGAGGCGGACCGTCGCGCGTGCCAAGCGCTCTGCGGTCATTTCATCCAGTTCCCAGATGTCGGCTACGTGCTTGCGGGGAACCACCATCGTGTGACCGAGGACGGCGGGCTCGGTCGGGAAGAAGGAGACGATGTGCTCGTCCCGGTAGACCTCGCGGGCGTCCGGGTCATCCCGCTGGACGATCTCGCAGAAGGGGCAGCCCTCAGCCCCACTCACGACCTGACCTTCCCCTGAGACGACCACCACTCCAGGTTGTCGACCAACGTCTTGTACGTCGCCTTGGAGTCGATCTTGCCGTCCCACGTCAGCGTGGTGGGGTCGAAGACAGGGATGCCGGAGGTGGCACTGAACGGGCTTGCCCCGGCGCGATCCACGGTGCCCATGGATGAGAGGCCATGGATGCGGACTCCAAGTAGCGGCTTCTTGTCCGCCCACGCCTTGTTGATCTCGTAGTTGACCCACTTGCGGCCCGCCGTCTGTTGACCGATGAGCACAATGACCGCCTTCTTGTAGGCCATCTGCGTCCCAATCCAGTCCTCGATGGCCGCATCACCGCTCTCCCGCACCTCCTCCCACGCCTGCGCGTTGAGCAGGGGCTGACCTTCGAGCGCGTTGATGTTGCGAACGAGTTGGACGCGGTTCACGTCGCGCTCGTAGTGGAATGAGTAGAAGACTGACTTGGCCATGGTGGCTCCCTTCGCGTGATCCCCGGTCCCGCCCGGGCTCACGAACATCTCTAGCAGGCGGGTCCGACAATCCTGGATCACCGCCGCGAGGGATGGGGTGCAGCGGCGCTTCCCCTCGCCGCCGCACCCCACCTGACCTACTTGACCCGCATCTGGATGCGGGTGCCCTCGCTGATGTGAGTCGCGTACTCGGTCAACTCGGGCTCGGAGATCGACCCACCGACCCGGGACCACTCGCGCCGCAGCACGGGCTTGATCTCGGAGACGGGCCGACCCTTGTAACGCCGGAGGAGGGAGTCGAACATCTTCTGGTAGTCAGAGGCGATGTCCTTCAGAGCGGGCCGAACAGCCTTCTCCAGTTCCTTCTCCCAGCCCGGGCTCATCTTGAAGTTGCCCACGGCTCACACCCGCTGACTGATCGTCGTGCCGGGGTGGCGCTGAGCCGTGGACTCCTTGACGAACCGCCCGGTGATGGTGGAGCGGTGGACGGTCGTCTTGTTGGACGTGCCCCGACCGATCCGTTCGGTCGTGGTCGTCCGGGGACTCCGACGTGCGGTCGAAGCCTTCACAAAACGCCCTGTGCGGGCACTCCTACTCGCGGTGCGTGCCATGGGGCTCGCCTCCGTTCTGGGCCGTGGCCCATGTGCGAGCACTGCGCGTGGAGCGACTAGAGTCGGAGTCCTAGTTCGCCAACTAGACACCAGGCCCTGAGCGCTCCACCCCGGAGAGTTCGGGGCTTCGGTGCTCTTGGGAAGAAGTCTAGTTGCTGCTAATGACAACGGTGTAGTTCCACCTGTGGACAGCGATTGGCCAAGGGAGCCGAGCAGGGTGATGGGTGCACGGCCACCTAGATCGGCTGCGATCACTCCCAGATCGGAGCGATCAACTCGTCTAACGAGACATCCCACGCCTTGGCCAGGATCGCCCAGGTCCTCAGATCGCCGTTCACCCGGCCAGCGCTTAGATTGAAGAGTGTCTGCCGGGCGAGCCCCGTCGCTGCGGCCAGTTCATCGAAGGTCATCTCGGAACGCTCGCGCTGCGCCTTGAACGCCTCGGCCAGACGGGTGAGGTCGGGCTCAGGCGGGGCATGCACCGCCCTATCCCAGCCGCTCCACACCCGGAAGTCAGTACAAGAACTTGTACTATAGGAGTGGTCGTGGCATTCTCTCCAGGGGCGAATCCCCGCAAGGGGGACCGTCATTCGTGAAGGAGAGCCCCCATGCTTCGCAAGACTCTGCCCGCCATCGCAGCCCTCGCAGTCACCCTCACCGATTGCTCGTCAGGGACCGCCGAGGTCCCCAGCGGCAGTCCCGTCCAGACGACTGTTAGCCCAAGCGCCGGCCTGCCCGCCCACACGCTTCCCGTCGCGCATGTCTTTGGAGAGCCTGTCTGGGGCATGCAGATTCCGCCGTTCTGGAAGATGACTCCCGTCGTGACCGCCCAGCGTGTGATCGCTCTGGACGCGGACAACGTTCTTGCCTTCGACGCCAAGGGAACGGAGGTGTGGTCCACGGATTGGACGCCGTTGGCCGAATCGGACCGCATCGCCGGGTCGCCTCCTCTGTTGCGTCAGGTCACCTCCGATGTCATTGCAGTGATCGACACCGGCAAGGTCAAGGGTGAGGGACTGGCCACCACGACTTACGCCGCCCTCGTCACCCTCATCGACATCGAAGACGGGAGCCTGGTCAAGGAGGTGACGATTCCCGGCAGCGAGTCGGACGCCCCGCAACTCGGGGAGATCGGTCTTGGTTTCGCCCTGCCGGATCGCAGCGCCGCCGTTGTGACGCCAGAGGGTGAGATCGTTGAGGCCCCATCCGCCCCGGCAGATGCCCGGCTGGTCGGAGCAGCCTCGGTGGGTGAGCACCCCATCGGGCTCTGGGAGACAGGCTCGGTGAACACGCTCACGTCCTTCGGGGCGCCTGGCTGGTCATCGAACGACTCTCCGCCCAGCCAGGCGGCGGTCACCGCTCAGGTCTTCGGCAGCGACGCGGATTCGCTCTTGCTCGGACGCTGGTTCGAACCGCGTGTGGGGATGGGCGAGCCCGGAGAGGTGCTCTTCCAGGTGCTCGATGCCGCTTCCGGCGAGGTCCTGGCCACGCCAGAGTGCGGCCCAGCGGTCGAGTCGCCGTTCGTGGTCAGCCCGGATCGTGCCTGGAAGGTGGTCTCGTCGCTGCGCCTCAGCCCGCAGAACGTCGGTGACTGCACGGGCGGGGGCGAGGGCCAGCGCAGCGTGAGGTTCACCGCCGTGACCGACGATGGTCGGGCCTTCGGGCTGGCAAGTCAGGGCGGAGCAGACCCGCTCTTCGTGGACTCCAAGCCGGGCGAAGAGCCGGAGACTTCTGATCTCAATGAGGGCGTTCAACCCCCCATCGGCGTCATGGAAGGTGGCCTGGCGGTCCACTGGGATGCCAAGACGGGAGTCATCACCGCCAACCCGATCCAAGACTGATCACACTGCTCACACCCCCAGGGCGACCCTGTTCTCCGCGTCGGCGCGGAACGTCGCCCGCGAATGGAGAGCCAACTCCTGCGCCCACTCCCATGCAGCACTTCGGTTCCTCATGAGGAACTTGCTGCGGCTGTCCCCCTGTGGCAACTCAGTAAGCAGTCCGCAGCCGATCAGGCTCCTCACTGGCCCCTGAACGTTGCTGACCGAAACGCCCAGTTCTCGCGCAAGTTCCGTCTGCGTGGTCAGACCGTCCGCTGAGTCCGCCACGGCGAGCATGACCTCTAGACGGTACGCCTGACCGAAAGCCGCCCGCGACAGCGCCCGCAGAGCCTTCTTCTCCGACATGCGTCCATGATACGCGATTCTCGGTACGAGATTCACGTACCATGGGCCAATGAAGCGCAGGACGGGCATCGAGTGGACCGAGGTGACGTGGAACCCCACGACTGGCTGTGACCGGATTTCGGATGGATGCCTCAACTGCTATGCGCTGACCATGGCGAAGCGGCTGAAGGCCATGGGCTCGGAGCGATACCAGAACGACGGTGACCCGCGAACTTCTGGTCCCGGCTTCGCGCTCACGCTGCATCCCGAGGCGCTCGACCAGCCCTATAGGTGGTCTGGGCATCGCACCGTCTTCGTGAACTCGATGAGCGATCTGTTCCACGCCAAAGTGCCAATCTCCTTCGTGCGAGATGTCTTCCAAGTCATCGCTGACACACCCCAGCACACTTATCAGGTACTCACGAAGCGCTCGGCACGGCTGCCCAAGATCGCGGACAAGTTGGACTGGCCCTCGAACCTCTGGATGGGTGTCAGTGTGGAGACCTCCGACTTCCTCTACCGAGTTGACCACCTGCGCGAGGTTCCAGCCGCCGTCCGCTTCCTGTCGTGCGAGCCTCTCTTGGGCTCACTTGCTGGGATCGACCTCAGTGGCATGGGTTGGGTCATCACCGGAGGTGAGTCCGGCCCTCGTGCGAGGCCGCTGGACCCGGAATGGGTTCGTGAGATCAGGGACGCCTGCGTGGAGGCGCAGGTGCCGTTCTTCCACAAGCAGTGGGGTGGTCGAACGCCCAAGGAGCAGGGGCGGACGCTGGACGGGGTGGTCTGGGACGAGATGCCTCGGCGGGCCGTAGGCTAGGCGCGTTCCATGGCCGAACGATGCATCTTCCTGGATGTGTCACGCGGACGTAGGTAACCGTCCTGGGCGAGTTGGTCCCATGCCTTACGGATGTGGCGCTCGCCCGCCAGACCCAACGTGTGTCCGAGAATCCGGCTGACATCACGGGCAACATCGAGGCGGTGCGCGCCGAGGTTACGGATGTTGTCGCAGATGTTCTGGACCCATTGGGCATCCAGTTCCTGCTCCTGCCGCTCACCCTCCTTGGCTGCGTTCTCCATCTCGAAGTCGTCCCCGAAGAGCGACTCCTGCCGTTGCCTGCCCAAGAACTCCTCCAACTCCTGCCTGCGATAGGTCTCCCGCCACTTCCGGGTGGCCCGGCATGCGGCGTCAGCAAACTTGTAACCGCCCACTGGGTGCCGGAAGAAGAGAGTGAGCAGAAAGAGTGGCTCGTGATGGGGGCGGCGACGAACGGGGATAGACATGGAGTCGTACCCGGTGTCTTGCCTGATCCGGTCGCGGTAGACCGCGATCACGTGCTCAGCCGCTTGCGCTGCGGACCCGTGCTCGTGCCGCATGTCGTGGAATGTCTGACGCCACGCGGTGCCACCGAAGAAGCGGTCAACACGCTCGACGCCCCGCTCTTGACCTTTGCACGGCACCACCTGACCTGCCGACAACTCCAAGTTTCCGCCGATCCGCCAGACTGCCTCCAGGTTGATGTTGAGCAACACCTCCGAGGGCGGTAGATCACGGGTGCGTGACAGAAGGAGCCCGGTCATGGTTTCACGCCGCATAGCGACTCCGAACGGATCAAGGAACGTGACCACTGGGTTGGTCCCGACCGCTGACCAGGCCGATGGCATCTGCTCTTCGACCGTCCCGTTGAGGATGGTCGCTGACAGTCCTCGGTCTCTGAACGGGGTGACATTCTTGTCCAGCGCCTCAACGGCGCTCGTGTCGGACTCGATGAAGATGCTCTTGATCACCTGCCTGCTCTTGAACTCTTCAGCCATCTTCAGAACGATCAGGGGCGAGCCGTCTGGATGAGCGCCCTCTGGGTCCGGCTCCTCGTAAGCACCGGCACCCGCGTACCCGTCGATGACCCACACTGGTCGCGTGCGATCCTGCGAGCCCACCACGCTGGCGAAAACCTTGGTGTACTCGCGCAACAGGGCATGCTTTAGTACGGCAGCCGGTTGCTTCTGCTGGAAGAACGAGTCGTGGCTGGTCATGGGCATTCCTCGGCAGTCGCTCGATGCGCCGGAACCGTAGAGCCCCAGAGGCGCCCATCCCGCATGTCTCTACTCCGGCTTCGCACTCGTCAGCAGGGCGTTCCAAGAACCTCCTGCATGCTTGATGTTGGTCTCGGTCGCGAACATGTAGCGCCAGGTCCCGAAGTCGCCGTCGTCTCGCACGGCCCGGGCCCAGTTCTCGGCTTCCTTCTTCTTGCGGAGCACGGAGTCATCCTTGGCGTGGTCGTCAGCCTTGCCCTCGATCAGCCAATGCACGCCATCGACATCAAGCGCGATGAAGTCAGGGAAGTATCGACCATCCGGGGTGGGGATGAACGCCTGACCGCCGACGTATACGCGGACCCACCACTTGATCTCGGGGTCGCGATCCATGAGGAGCGCCAACTCCCACTCGGTCGTTCCCGCGTCGAAGGTGGCGACCGGCATGACGTTCTTCTCCCAGCCGACGTACTGAAGCCCCTTTTTGAACTTCACCACGTTGTGGGCCTTCACCGCGTCTGCTGCCACGGTGACAGGCTCCAGTGGAAGTTCGATCTTGACGAACTCGAACTTCTCCTGCCGGGGTCGGGTCGTGATCTTGTCGCGGATCATGGTCCTCATGCCCTCGACGGCCTGCTGGCGACGCTTTGTGCCCCACTCAGCGGTCTCTTCGTCGTTCGTGACCCCAGCGCCCTTCAGGAATGCCCTCACGAGTCGCTTGGCGGCGTTCTTGGATGACCTCTCAGCAGGAACCTCCGGCTGCTGCATGATCGTCTCGGTCAGTTCGGCCTGCACCACGTCCAGACCAGCCAGGGTCTGCTGAGCCTCCGAAGTGCCTTGCGGAGTGCTGATGATCTCCACCTGGTCACCCTTCCGCTTGGCCTCCAGTGCGTCGCGGAAGATGAAGGTGGGCACCTCCTTGACGAAGGCCGCGCCCGCCTTCTCAGCATCGCCATCAGGGATGTCCGAGAGAGAGAAGGGGGAGTGCACCAAGCGCGACTCGCGCCGGGGGAAGATGATCTGCGGGGCACCCTTCACCCGGTACTGCGGCTCGGGCACCTTGGCCTCGACGCGCTGCTCGGTCTCCTCGAAGATCAGGCCGGGGTTGGGCTGGTAGTCCTCGCCCTGAGCCGATTCGTCCTCCTCCCAGTCGAACAGCGTCCACTGGCCGGGGGCCGGGGTGAGGCTGCTGCTGCCACCTGTGCCGCCGACCTGATCCTGCTGGGACGAGCCAGCGACCGGCTCCACGGGGACGGGTTGGTTGGGGTCGACCTCGGCAGTGGTCGCAAACCCTTGGTCATCCACCTCGACAGCCGTGGACGGCAGTTGAATGCGCTGCCGGAGTACGTCCTTCTGGGCGAGCAACTGCTGGTAGGAGTCGTGGGCCACCAGGTCCACCTGGTCTACGTCTGCGACGCCTGTGCGGGCACCGAACGGCAGCCGCAGCCCACGACCCAGAATCTGCTCGGTGAGCGTCTGGGAGGCCAACCTGCGCAGCGCCACGATGACGGCGATGTTCTTCACGTCCCAGCCCTCGCGCAGCATGTTCACGCTGACGATGGCCCGGATCGGTGAGTCGGGGTCCTCGACCTTGGCGAGGGCCTCCAGCGCAACATCGGAGGACTGCGAGGTGATCTCCAGGACCTGGGAGCCGTCACCGATCATCCCGGGCTGGGCGAGCAACTGGCCGACCTCGGTGGCGTGCTCGATGGTCTGGCATACGACGAAGAGGACCGGCTTGACGGCAGGCGCATCGGGGGAAGTCTGCCGGTAGACCTCGTAGGACTTCTCCTTGTGGCCCAGCAACTGGCAGGCATCCCTCAACTGGGTGCGCTCGTCCTTCGTGCCGTCCTTCCGGTACACGATCACGGGCACCTTGACGTGACCGTCCGCGATGGCCTCACCGAGCGTGTACTGGAACACGACCTTGGCGTAGTCGTCCTTGTCCGGCGTGGCGGTCAGACCGATCAACGCGACCGGGTTCAGATCACGAATCGCCGCAGAGAACGCCTTAGCCTTCTCCCGGTAGACGTGGTGCTCGTCCGCGATCACGAACAGGTCGTCAGCGTTCTCCAAGTGCGCGTAGAGGGCGTCCCCGAGGTTCTCGTCCTCGGAGCGCACCTTCCGGCTCACCTTGTCGGTGGGGCGGATCAACTGCTGCACGTTGAAGACGAACACCTTCAGCCGCTGCGGGTTGCGCAGCACGGAGCCGACGTTGGCTGCCTGGAAGTTGTCCGGCGTGACGATGAACGGGGCGATGTCAGCCCCGGCCACGTACTTGGCCGACGCCGCGTCGAAGTTCGCGAGGGTCTTGCGCTGGATCGTGGAACCCGGGGTGACCACCAGTACGTGCCGGACACCCTGCTGAGCCAGGTACTCGATCAGCGACGACATCAAGAACGTCTTGCCGACACCCGTAGCGAGGTCGGCCACCATCTCCTGAAAGCCAGCGCTGCCGTCAGCGATCCGCTGAACGATGGTCGCCAGCGCGTTCTTGTTCGGGTCGCGCAGATCGAAGCGCGCGGCGATCTCCTCGATAAGGGCCTCGTCGTAGGTGATGTCCACGGCCATGTCAGTTCACCGTCCCCTTCGGGAACATGTCCTCAGGAGCCTTCTTGATCCGCGACCCCGGCGACAGCCGCTGGAGCAGGTCGCCCGCCTCCGGCAGTACACCCTTGGCTACGATCACGGCCTTCTCCTTCTCGCCCAGGTGCTCGACCACCGTGCGCACCACCGTCTCGTCCGCCACGCCGTCGATCACCGCCAACCGCTGGCGCTTGCGAACTCCACAGAACACAGGGTCATCAGGCGTCAGGGTGAACTTCAACTGACCGGCGATGGCCTTCGACCACGCCCCGTTCGTCGCCTCAGGAGACAGGAAGACCGTGCCGTCCTCATCATCCACCTCGTACATCGAGGGGCCCATCTTGGCGACAGTGAAGCCGCCGTCCTGGCACACCGATTGCCTGGCTGAGACAGGCTTCAACCGTTCCCTGAGTTCCTGCACCAATACCGCGCCCTCCTCAGGGCTCAAGGACTTGAGACCCACCTGTTGAACCGCCTTGATGGCTCTAAGCAGGGCCTTGGCATCGTCTGGCTTCACGCGCCCGTCGATGTCTGCGTCAGCGAATCCTTCGGTTTCCCTCACGCTGATGCCGATAGCGTCGGTCCCTTGTTGAACCTTGCGCAAGCGCGGCACCGTGAAGGTGTCCGCAACCTCTTGGCTGAGTTCGACCGTTAACCAGCGTCGTCCCAACTTGTGCGCGACCGCTGCACTGGTGCCGGAACCCGCAAAGCAATCAAGAATCAAGTCATCTGCGTTCGTGGCAATGCGAATCACCCGCTCCAGCAGACGTTCCGGCTTCGGGGTGTCGAAGACTTGATCTTCGCCGAACAGCGCAATGATCTCCTTCTTGGCATCGTCATTGTTGCCGACTTCCTCATGAGACCACCATGTCCAGGGGACTAGGCCCTCATCGTCCCTCAGGTATCGGATGGTGTTCGGCTTGCCTGACCCATCGAGCCCGAAGTAGACCTCACCTCGATCACGCATCGCCTGCATTACTGGGGCAGTAACGCTCCAGGCCCTGCCATTCGCTGGCCGGACAGTCTTTCCGCTCGGAGTGACCACATCGTAGAACTGGGACGCGGTGGCGTGGCCTCCCTGCACGTCCATGGGCACGGGCCGCCAAGGACCGTTGGGGTCATTGTTGGGATTCCTGTACTGGGCCGCACTGATGCGCGGAATCCTGTTGCGTAGAGTTTTCCATCGCTGAGGACCCGCTGGCGCGTACACCAGGATGTAGTCATGTACAGTGCCGATGGCTGGACGATTGTCGCGCGAGTATTTCTTTTGCCAAACGATCGTGGCGATGAAGTTCTCGGCTCCGAACTCTTCGTCCATGAGAACACGCATTCGGTGGACTTCGGAGTCATCGAGGTGGACCCAGATCGAAGCGTCGGGATGCAGCAGCGGCTTGAAGTCTCTGATCCGATCACGCATCATCGTCAACCAGATCGAGTGTTCTAACTGGTCGGCGTAGTGGTCGAAAGCCTGCTCGGTGTTGAACGGCGGGTCGATGTAGACCAACTTCACCTGACCGGCGTACTTGTCGTGGTACTCGGGGATCGTCCCCAGCGAACGCAGCGCATCGCCTGAGTCACCGATGATGAGAAGGTTCTCCTTCGCCCCGGTCGAACCCTCGACCTCACCGACCTGCTCCAGCACCTCGATGGACTTCACCTCCAGTGCCCGAGGGTCGTCCGGGTCCACGAAAGAGTAGTCGTACTTGCCGTCCTCCACCGGGATCAGGGCGGAGTCCTTACCCATCCACGTGAGTTCGAGCCGTCCCTTGGGGCTGCGCTTCATCTACCCTGCCTTGCTTTCGTCATGCCTCCGGAGGCGTCCTTCTGATCGTAGGTGGAGAGACCGACGGAACGGGCCAGGCGTGGCCGACCAGTGCTCACCCGGGGCGTCACACGGCACCTGATTCCAGCCACGCCTCCACCTGGGGCAGCAGCGTCTCTGCCTCCCCCTGGCGTACGGCCAACGTCTTTACGAACCGCTGCTTGGACACCAGCGCGGTCCAGTCGATGCGTTCCCAGCCCTTCTGGTCGGCCTTGACCCTCATCTGCCTGACGAAGCGCTCGGGGCTGATCCGGGCCAGTAAGAGCGTTTCCGCCTGCGACGGGCGAAGCGGCTGCTCGTAGTTGTCCGAGCCACCCGACTCGGAAGGTTTGCCTCGTGGTGGTGGGACCGGCTCCTGAAAGGGCGTGGCGGGGAGGGGGAACCTGTTGGCACTGTCACAGTGCTTGTTGTCGGCCTGGATGGGCTGCTGACGGTTCACAGGGTCAGCGCCTGGCACAGGCAGGTCGCTCCCGTCTCGGCGGCGCGCAGCGCCTTGTGCAACGTCCGGCGCGAGGTCATCGGTGACCGCAACCACTGAGTCTCTTCCACTACCACTACTACTGGCACTACTACTACGCCGCGAACGTTCGCGATCAGTTCGGACGATGTTCACCGACTCGTTCGGGCGAACGTTCGCCCGAACGCCACTGCCCTTCCTGCTCGCTCTGACGTTGCGCATCCGGTTGCGGGCCGCTTCCCGTTCCGCCAGGCGCTGGTCTCGGCTCATTTGCTCGTCCTCGAACCCCGAGAGGCGGTAGCCCTCGATCTGAACGCCGCGTTCCTCGCGGACTGCGGGCTCCAGGTAGCCAAGGCGAAGCAACTCGTCAAGAGTCGCGGGTTCGTCCATCAGTGAGCGCATGAGTCGCTCGGAGACCCAGCCGTCAGTGAGGTCATAGGCACAGTGCGCCGTCATGAGAACACGGAGCCTGAAGGCTCCAGCGCTCATCACGTCGGTGAACACTTCGTCCTCCAACCACGCGAAGGGAAGGCGCGCGTAGCCCGACTTCGCCGTGCTCACGACACACCATCCCGGTAGAGAGTTGCCTGGTCCCAGCCAGGTGTTAGCATGAAATCGCTCCTTTCATGGAACCTTGAAGCGCCCCCGGCCTCCGCCAAGAGATGGGGGCGTTTCGCTTCTCAGGACTTGGGGCCGTCCTCGGGAACTGGCCCGTTCTTCTCGACCCACTGGGCAACGCCATCAGCGACGAACATGCCCAACTGGTAGGCGAGCGAGCGGTTCTCGTAATGCGCGATCTTGCGAACCTGATCGAAGACCTCGGGCAGCATGGCTGCGGTGCGCCGCTCTCGCCCGTCTCGATACTCCTTGATCGCCATGGAACCTCCAGAAGATGATGGTCGAACACCTGGACCGTAGGCGGAGTTTGACGCTCTTTCCAGCCAGGAATGGGCTCGCGTTTGTCTTTCGATGGTGCTTCACTAAGGGATTCCTCCAACCTGGATTGCCACTTTGCGAGCCGAGAGAGTCCGAGAAAATGATTCGGCATGAGTGCGCGGATCGGCGTGTTTCAGATCGCCGGCCAGGCTCACCCATCACCTCCTCCTCCGCTACGTTGCTTCCATAGAGAGAGAGCGGCCAGCCCCACGCGAGCGCCACCGGGCCCGGAACTGGGACGAGTGGATCAACGGCGTGCTCTCCGCTCGGTTCGTCCCTCTTGATCTGGCGGATGTGATCCAGATGGCCCTGACCTACGCGGTCGAGTCGGCCCTGGGCAACGACGAGGTACTCGCGCAGGCGGCGGGTGAGAACCTGCCCGGGCAGCGTCGGCGGGGCTATGACCTAGTGGCCCGTTCGGCAGGGATGGCTCGCGAGACACTCCGATTGACCTCGCAAGGCGCTCGCTGGGCCCAAGCCGATGAGATCGCCGGGATCGAGGCGAGCCCCCTCACCGGAGAGCACTTCCGGGGCCATCTCCTTGCGCTTGTGGAGCAGGTGTTACACAAGGACCAGGTTCCTGGTCGAATGCCGAAATCTTCCCTAGCCTCCAACAGAGTCGGTACATCGACCGACACCCTGGAGGCAGCAATGAAGGAAGTTCCCGAACTCGAAGAGCGCGTGCGGACTGACGTGGCCCGGCTCGACTGAACCCAGCAACTGGCGGCACGGCAGCAGCGCCGGGCAGGGACGGCGAACTGGGGGCGGGTGCGCTCACTGATCGGCCCTGACCCGGTGCCCGAGACGACGCCGGGTGGCATGAACGAGCGCCTCCGGGCAGCGGGAGTCCCGAACCTCACCCAACTGCTCCGCGACCTCCTGGGGGACAGCACCGAGTTCCCAACCTACAAAGCCGTCCAGGCTGTCCAGCGAGACCACCCTCACGTGACCGCCAAACAGGTCCAGGATGCCATCACCCGGCTCGTGGCGCGCGGCGATCTGCGCACGGTGCGAAGGGGCATCTACCAGCCCACCGACACGATGCGGGAGCGTCGGTCCCGATGACCACGCGCCCGATCCGGGCGCGCGAGATCGACAACCTGACCGCGAGAGCGGGATCAGGATGGGTGATCCGTGCGTCCGTGTTCCCTCAGGTCCTGCCCCGGCCACAGGTCGGCCTCCAGCCACTGCTCCAAGCGGGCAAGGGCTCCGAAGTCCGGCAGCACCTCACCTGCGAGCACCCGCTCCACGGTCCGCCTGCTCACCCTGGCCTCACGCTCGATGCTGCGCAGCGACGGATTGCCCCTGGCCTCCAACGCCTTCAGCAGCCGGTTCACGAACTCCTGCCCGTAGATCGCGCTTACCGGTGCGTCCTTGCGGAGCCTGCCCGTGGGCCACTGACCACGCGCGACGTACTCACGCGGGGCGGCGTCTCCTCCGGACCTGGGCATGTCCTCAGCCTAGAGCCAGCCGCTCTCGATTCCAGGATTGTCGGGGTTCCTTACTATAGTTGTGCCGATGGGTCTTATAAGACCCACAAACACAACGGAGGTAGGCCGTGCCCAAGGATTTGGTCATCGGGGGCGTGGTCATGAGGACCGCCCAGGACGTGCTGGACAACTACACCCCCGAGAGCGAGCGTGTGCCCTCAGAGGTCTGGCACACGGTCAGG
>RRZU012492802.1_pt1 | contig 48660 bp, 40 predicted proteins | sample 2165561 | NCBI WGS metagenome assembly RRZU01 (sample SAMN10456909, study PRJNA506462) | wastewater metagenome | isolation source: wastewater sludge | place: USA: Moscow, Idaho | reverse complement strand
GTGTCCCACCATGTCTCCATTGGCGTAGTTCAAGCGAATGAATGGATGGCGCTGGGTTTTCATTTCTTGAATGACACGGTCTGTAATTTCTGCTGCTTTCATCCAGGGGCGTTCTTCAAAGGGCAGAGTGTCGCTTGGAATTTCGATGTACGTTTCGAAATCCGAAAGCCCCATTTTCGACAAGGCGGTCGTTTCCTCATCCCAACCGCCGGCATCATCCCTCAGCGAATCCAGGAGATTCGCGAGACGGCCACTGAAGAATTTCTCACGCTCTTCCCGGTAAGGCTCGGCCTGCAGAGCAAACAGTTCACCCACCGAGAAGTGCCTGTTCAGACCCCGAATCAGTTTGTTGCGTGCCACGAGATAGTCGGCGAACTCATCCAGATTTTTCGCGGCAAAGTACGCCCGGACAAAGGACGGAATCCTTCGGTAGCAAGCATCGGCAGAGCGCTCGGCAATCGCCACCGTCGCCGATTCGGCGCTGCCTGTCAGGTCCACGAACAAACCGGGCCGGTGAGGACAGTCGCCCTGGGGTTCTCGCAACTGCCGAGGCTTCATCGGACAGGCCGACTCCGAACACAGCGGATTCGCGTTCTGCAAGCGTTGCCAGGCAGGCAGCAATTTAAGCAGACGCAGGTGATAGAGAGCGAGGTGAAAAGACAGCAGCAGCTTCAGGTAATCCACCATGACCGCGCGCGGCATGAACGGCCGGTAGAACAGCAGACGCTGGATGTCTTCGGCCAACAGGTTTGATGATCAACTCGCTGGCAATGGCATCGGTCCCCTGACCGACAAAACGCAGCGCCAGCCCGGTCGGCAGATGTTCGACAAATCGCTCTTCGGAGGTCCCCATCCCCTGCGCTTGCACTTCCAGGTCGAAGCGCTCGGCCGGGAAAAGTCGGTAGCTACGTACCGTGCCATGCTCGACCTGTCGCAACTGCAGGGCGAGATGACCGCCCAGTCGAGCGGGACGCTGCAGGCCCTCGCCCCGATTGATGGCATGCAACAGTTCGGCAATCAAGGGCGCAGCGGGCTCGGTGCCGCGGACGATGTCCGCCATCCGCTTCGCGGAGCGATAAGGCAGCATTCTTTCCCAGCCGAGGTCTCGTCGCTCGAAAAAATATCGGCGCCGCGCCATCGCTACGTACTCGCGATGGGGCTGGGCCCGCTGGCGTACCGACGCCCCGGACACGCCACGCGGCAATTCTTCGAACAAGCGCTTCAATACCTCCTGGTCGAAATTGCCCCGTTGCTCGAAACGGAACAGCGCGCGGTCATCGGGTCGCACAAAATCGAGGCTGCGATCGAAGCGCGGATCCTCCTGCCGGCCGACATCGACCTCGGCCAGCAGCGACACCAGTCGATCCCCATTCGGCTGGCCGCCACCCAGCCAACTGTTGAAGTAATAACTGCGGGCGATGTCGCCATGCTGACCGCTGGCATACAGCGCATGCATCTCGGCGCAGTCCCGGTTGCCGATCAGCATGAACGACAGCGCTGAACGCAGGTCGCGCATGGTGATGTGCAAGCGCCCGCGCAGGTGCGTCATGGTGTAAAGCATTTTGAGCCGTTCGATCAGCCGCGGGCCAGCCGTCTCATCCTGGAAGCTGCGCGCGTTGTGCAGCGCGTAGCACGTCGCCTGCAGATCGCACTGCTCGCAGGCCGACCAGTGCTGAGTTTCCGTCATCCGCTGCAGCGTCCGCTCGAGAATTGAACCGCAGGCCGTATCGGCCACCACACTGCGCAAGTTGAGATTGACCACCACCACGCCGGATTCCGCCTGTCCGGTCGCAAAACCCCGCCGAACCAGCGCACTCAGTGCGCTGAAATCAGGTTCGTGGGCAGCCAGAAAATCCACTAGCCGCCCCTCGTTGATGGCGATCAGTCGCGTTTCGTCGGTCCGCCAGTGGGTGGGATCCCGACCGGCAAAGGGCGCGAGAAAATCGACCAGCACCTGGTTGTTGTCCTTCTCGCCTTCATCCTGACTGCCGTCATAGTTGATCAGGTAGCGGCGACCGGCAAGCTCGATGCGGCTGCCGTTGGGCAGACCACGATCCACCGCACCGCCGCGTGCTTCAACATCCTTCTCCAGTCGTTGCAGAAACGCCGTCTTGCCATCGCCTGCATTGCCGGTGATCAGCACCAGACGGAACTCGCCGGCCAGCACCGCCGGCAACAGTGCCCGGTCGAGGGCGGTATCGACATAGGCCGCGTGTCCCAGGGCATCCATGCCGCGCGTACCCGCATTGCTGCGTCGGCTCTGGCTATAGAGCGTGATCAGGTGTGAGACGAAGGGGTTGCTGTTCGAGGTCTCTCCCGGTCCACCCGAGGTCGTGGCCACATTCACCGGCGCCATGCCCGGAACCCGGCGCCGAGCGTGACGCACCTGGCGCAGCGCGTCGCCGAACTCGATCGCCGAGCCAAAGCGCTCGGCACGACGCGGCGCAATCGACTTGAGCAGTACGGTCACCAGATCCGGCGCCAGGTCGGAAAAGCCGGAAAACTCGCGCGGATCGGGTGCCGGTCGGTTCGCTGGCGGCTCGCTCGTTTCCCAGGGATAACGAGCGGTCAGCGCCTCGTAGAGCGTCAGGCCGAGCGCATAGAGATCGCGATCGGCGCGCTCGCCGTTATGCGGGATGACCTCCGGGTCAAAATCCGGGGGCAAGTAGCGGCGCGAGCCGCCGCCGCGTGCGTCACGGTTGTCGGCGCGCACCGAGACGTTGAAGTCGATGATCTTCGCCCCCTTCTGCGTCCACAACAGATTGCGCGGCTTGATGTCGCAGTGGTGAAAGCCATGAGCGTGCAGGTGGGCCAGCCCATCGATCACCTGTTTGCCGAGTTCGAGCGCATCGTCCGGCGCCAGCAGATGCTGCTGGATCATGTCGGCCACGTCGGCGCCTTCGACGTACTCGAAGACGAGAAAGGGAACATCGCTGCCGGGCAGCACCTCACCGTAGAGCACCCGCACCACATACGGATGCTCCGGAATCTGCACCAGATTGCGGTATTCCTTTTTCAGGCGCTCGTACGTGGAATGGCGATCGTGGAGAATCAGTTTGACCGTTCGCGGCACGTCGCCCAGCGTGTCGATCACCTTGTAGACCACGCCGAAGCTGCCCTGTCCAAGCTTCCTCTCGACGACATAGGTCCTGGTCAGCGCATGGCCCGGCGGCAGGTTGCGGAAATCCACGTCGCTTTCAGGCTCTGGCGGCACCATCGTCGACACTGGCGTCGGTTCGGCTACAGGAGCCAAGGCGGGAGAGAGGAGGGCATTCAGCGCCGCCAGGGCCGCCAAGGCCATCGGCCGTTGCGCCTCGTCGAACTGGCAGAGCGCCTGCAACCAGGCATCGAAGGCTCCATTCAATTCCGGCCGCAACTGCGAAGGCGGCACCGGGAAAACGCCGTCGGTGTCGAAGACACGTGTCGGATCACCATCAAACGGACGCTCGCCAGTGAACAACTCGTAGAGAATCACCCCGGCGGAAAACACATCGGAAGCACGGTTCGCCACTTCCGGCGCCCGATACGCCTCGGGCGCCACATAGGCCTTTTCCACCAGATCAATGATCGAATCCGCGATCGTCAGGCTGCGATCCACGCCCAGCTTCGCGAAGTCGAAATCGGTGATGCGGGTGGTGCCATCCTGGCCAATCAGAATCGCCCCCGGCGTGAGATTGCGATGCACGACGCCGTGCTGGTGGGCATGGGCCAGCGCCGCCAGCAGGTCTTTCGCCACCCGCCACTTCTGGTCGAGCGTCAGCGCCAGTTGCGGTCGCGCCAGATGTACGGTCAGTGCCTGCCCTGACGCATCGTCGAGGATCAGGATGAATGCGCGGTCGTCGTCGGTCGCGAAGAAATCGCGCGCGGCAACGATGTTGGGGTGCAGCGGTAGCCGTGAGAGCGCTCGATAGGCGTTGGTGATACGGTTGACCTGCGCCTTGCGCGCCTCTTCGGGCTGATACGGATCGGCTTGATACACGCGCAAGCGCGCCGTGCCACCGGCAAAGGCATTCTCGGCGCGGTATTCGGTATAGGCATCGGCGGCGCCGAGCTTTTCCGTCACCTGCCAGTGACCGAAGCGCAGCACAGCCGAGGCCGGCTTGAGCACTCGCAGCGCATGCAGGATCAACGACTGCTGCGCCAGGATGTTTCTGGAGAAGCGCGCCGGGATGCTCGTCGCATCCTTGAAGTAGCGCTCGGCATCCTTGAGTTTGACCACCGCAGGCGCGTCCATCCCGGCCCGGTCGTTCACATGCGCATCCGGTGCCGTGAGCAGGATCGCGGCATCGACGTAGATGTTCTCCAGCTCCGCTCGTCCGGGGTGACTCTGGGTGATCAGCCCCTTGAAGGCGCGGGAATGGCTGCGCAACTTGGCAAGCGGCGAAGGATAAGGCGCGCGGCCTTCCGGATACCACCGGGGACCGTAGACATCGATGCTGCCACGCGTACCCTTGACGTCGATCAGGTACAGGGCATGCGGGGCCAGCAGGCCGATGTCGATCTCGAAGCGCTCGCCCTGGCGTTCGAGTTCGAAGTTGTGCCACAGGGTGAAGCTGTCCGGCAAGTGATCCCGCATGTGGGCAATGGCGATGCGCTCGGCATCGTTCATTGGCTGGCCTATGGGGATCACTTTGGCCATCAGTCTTCCTCTGATTTGATTTTAGCTTCAACAATCTTCCTTGCCAGATTCTCCAAATCAATTGCCTGACTTCGTAGCGCCGAGACGTTCAAGCCGCGATGGCCTAAGCGTTTCCAGAGTGGATGGCTGCGGGCCAGAACCGTGCAATCACCAATCTGGCGAACGTCAAGGTGAGGTATGGACGTACCAAATGCTCTCGCCTTGAGCTGTCGAATGCCGCATTCACAAGACAAGAAGACGAAAAGGAACCCTGCGTCTTCTTCGGAGTGACAATGAATCCGAATGGCATCCTCAGAAACCGCGCCGCCAATAATTCGACCATAAGGGAGCACGGTACGGCCGATGACTCCAGAAAGCTGCCCCGAACGAGGAACAAGCAGCGTTTTTCGGGAAACTATGCAATGCGCCGCAAGCCTTGAGGGCAATCGATAGGAAGGTTCTGGATCATTCCAGAAGATTGCTGAAGTACCAAACAGCGGAATCCCTGCCGTGTCACCGTCCAGCACGATACGTTTGAAACGGTTCGGCTCTTCGATGCCAGTTACCACACTCCGCAGAGGAGAGAGATCTGCCCCGCTGGATTCCAGTGCTGCTATTGCTTGCCGATGGTAACTGCTGTGAAAAAATGCATCCAGTCGGTATTGCACGTCTACCGCAGGCGCAATCGAGACGGAAAAGGGCGTGGATGATGGCACCGCACGTAGATTTGCAAGCCTAAGCGTGCTGATCAGCTCGGAAATGGCCTCACGGAGAATGTAATTCGCTTTATCTCGTTTGTTCGCTGCTTGAGCCACCAGCAAGTCGACTTTCCTCTCGAAATCATGGCCAAAACGCGGTACAGGAAGGTTGGCGATGTGCTCCGGCTCAATGTGCTGAATGATCGCGCCATAAGTGCCAGCCACAACCAACGGCACGCCATACTTGCTGGAGAGAAAGGCATAGAGGTAACCCGGCAAAATCTTGGATTCATCCGGCACTACTCTTAAGACGTCCTCAGAACATGCCATGCCGGCCATATCTGGCCGAACGTAAGCCATTCGGCCAATAGTCCCAGAGCGCGTAATAAGAGACCAGGACTCTTTCAACAGCAGCCGTGGATTCCGCTCCACTTGCTTCTTGGAAATCAGTGGCAGAGTTGATAGGTCAGCCAAGCCGATCGCTGAGCTGCCCATGAACGGAACACCGTATCTACGATCATCGACCCAGCTCCGACTCTCCCTTCCGGAGTCGAAAATGCCAGTGGTGACATCCGCAAGCTTGTCCTTCCTTTCGCTAAGAAGTCTTAGAGCATCCCGCGCTTCAAGCGCCCCCGACATATAGGGATTGCAATCCAGCCGCCTGCCACCTTCTTCGAGCCAATCCGACCGCACCACACGTGCATTCCTGAAGCTTGCGAATTTCATGTAGGCACCTCAGCCGGAAACCATTCCTGCAACGCAGCATTCAGCTCCATGAAAGCGACATCGGTACAGCCTTTGATCGAGATCCGCCGGGCGATCTCTTCATAGATCGCTGAAGAGCGCGGTCGGCGCGTTTGCCGCAGCACCCATTCCGCGGCCTCCTTTGGCCGCCGGGGCTTGGCCTCGTCTGCGAGCCAGAATCCCTGCTGCGCAAGCACGGTGCGCAGACCGGACTCGCCACGGTAGCGCAGGGCGTCGGCAACCAGCGGATTATCCTGCCAGAGCCAGTTCTCGAGTTCCGGCTCGATGGCAATCACCTTGATAGCACTGGCTTGCCAACCGCTGCTGACCAGTCGGCCGCTGACGTCATCGACGATGGCCTGTTTGCCGGGTGACCCATCCCATTCGCAATCGAGGGCAACCAGCACACGTTCGTGGGTATTCAGGTAGGGTCGCAGCAGTTCATGGGCGCGCAGGTAGACGCCGGGATCGTTCCCGCCTTCGTCCACCAGCAGATCGCCACCCACATCGGGATTGAAGTCGAAAGGGGCACAGCCCAGACTGCGGTGCCACTGGTCTCGGGTGAGGTAGCCGCGGAAGGCTGCAGCCATGTTGCTGTCGGCGACCAGAATGACGCAGGGCCGTTTGTGGTCGCTCATCCGAGCACCCCGGCCGCGAACAGGCTGCCGAGGTCGATACCGCCACGCCATTCCCTGAGACGCGGGTGATCGCTGCCGGCGACCATCTCCACTCCACCCGCGCTGGCCAGCCGCGCGCACAGCAACTGGTCGATCTTGGTGCTGGCCAGCACCACCGGAGAGTGTGAAGATATCCACACCTGACTGTCGTACATCGACGAGAGCGACTGCAACACCGCATCGATCGCATAGGGGTGGAGGCCGTTCTCGGGTTCCTCCGTCACCAGGATGACAGGTTGCCTGGCGAGGTAGGGCAGCAGCGTTAACGCCAGGATACGCAGGGTTCCGTCGGACAGTCCGGAGGACGACACGCTGTAGCCGCCACGGTAGGTCAGCACGAAATAAGCGTGGTGATCGTCTTCGCGCTCACGTACGTCGATGTCGACAACCTGCGGCAAGGCGGTTCGCACGTGATCAATCCAGTCCGCGTAGCTCTCGCTGCGATAGTCGGCTGCCGCAGATCCGCCGGCGCCCTGGCGCTTGAGGTCGAACGCCAGCCACGGGATATTGCGGCCGCTGGGAATGACGGTTCGCGGCTGACCAGGCGGGCTAGCCTGCCGCATTTCAGCCCAATTGGGGTCGAGAAAAACCGCGCCTCCGGTCAGCAGCTCGTAGAGCCAGCGCGCTGCCGGGTATTCGCTGCTCGACTCATACAGAACACGCGGCAAGGCCAATACCGTGGATGGGAGATCAATCTTGCCCGAACCTCCTTGCCGTCGTTTTGGCGATTCCGGACTGATTTCGGTGCCCGATATGCTGTCGCGCTTCAGTACCGTCAACCAGTTCCTGTTATGTTCGGCCTGTGCACCATGCAGTTCGACAGCCGCGCGCTCAGGGGCGAAAGCCTTCGGAAACAGGAATAGATACTCGTTGCGAACGTGCAGCGGCCCACCATCAGCCAGCTCGAAGCTGATTTCGTAGCGCAGGTGAGTGGGCCAGCGTTGTTCATTTGAACTGAACGCTTCGCGCGCTCTCTGGTTTTTCAGGCGGGCTATGGCGCCATTGCGAACATCGTTGGCGACGCCTTCCGGAAGAGCAGCCTCGAGAGCCAGAGAGAAGCGGGTACCGCGCCGGGCAAAAAGAATCTCGCGCAGATCCCTCGTGCGAGGCAGAAAGTCCGGCCGCTTGTCACTGAAGGCGGAGCCGACCGTCGTCGCGCGCAACAAATCACCGAACAACACCGGCAGATCGAGCAGCGTGGTCTTGCCCGCTCCGTTGGCACCAACGATGACCTGAAAATTACTCAGATCAATCGCCAGCCGCTCGAAGCAGCGGTAGCGGATCGCTTCCAGCCGCGTGATCACTGCCCGGGCTCCGGATGCGTAGCGCGGAATTCCGCGTAGGCGGCGGCAATGTCCGGCAGGTCGTCGTCGAGGATGCGCTCCTTACGGTGCAGGGTGCGCACTTCCAGCCTGCCGCCGATGCGCACCTTCTCTTCATAACTCTTGTCGACGAGGATCTCTTCGCCGTCCGGTCGACGTTTGTAGAGGACGTTGCCACGGCGGTCGAAACCGACTTTTTCGGCAACTGCCATGAATACGGGGTAATCCTGCTTCTTGCCCAGATCGCCGGCCTGAATCTCCTGCGTGGGCTTCTTCTTGAGGAACAGCAGGCTGGTGAGGATATTGACGTTGGCTTCGACGATGAAGGACTCGACTGGCAGGTCGATGCTGGCAAGTACCCAGCAATGACGGAGAATCCAGTAGCGGATGTACTCGTCACCGGGGTTGCCGAGAATGCCGTCCGGCAAAACGATGCCCATGCGGCCGCCCGGCCGCAGCCACTGCACGCAACGCTCGATGAACAGCACCTCGGGTGAAACGGCGGGCTTGATCGCCTGGGTCATGACGAAGCCATCGCCCTGACGTATCCAGCGGCGGGCGAGTTCGTACTGCTCGAGAATGGTCCGCTCGGTCACCGGGATGTCCGAACCGAAGGGTGGATTGGTGGCGATGACGTCCACGCTTCCGAGGCGAAGCGTGTCATTCGCCGCTTTGACGCCCGGCAGGTGACCGACGGGAAATTCGAGCGAGTTCATGTGGTACAGGTGGCCAAGCGAATTGCCGGCCATCATCACGTTCATCTGCGCGGCACGAACGAGGAAGGGATCGAAGTCCGAACCGAAGAGCTTGTTGGCGGCGAAATCGGCCAGACGGTCGCGCAGCGAAATGAATTCCTGGGTATCCTCGTCGCCGGGCCTGACGTTTTTTTCGTCGTGAAAAACCTTGTTGAGATAGTTCAGTGTCTCGACCAGAAAACCACCCGTGCCGCAAGCCGGGTCCAGTAACCGTTCGCTTTCCTTCGGGGCAAGCATCTGGATGACCAGCCGAATCGCGCCGCGCGGCGTGAAGTACTGACCACGATCGCCGCGCAGATTGGTACCGACGATCTCCTGGTAGGCCGCACCTTTGGCATCGACATCGGTGCGCGCAAAGTCGTAGCGTGAGAGTTCGGAAACGATGAACGCCAGTGCCCGGTCAGACAGGGTGATTTCTTCGTTACCTTTGAAGAGGTCCGGGTAGGCATGCTTCACCTTTTCGAAGAGCGGCACGATGCGTCGGCGGATTTCCTTCTGCCCTTCGGGACTGAACGGTTCGTAGGGGCCGGCCCAGAAGACACGCTGCTCGCCGAGACGACGCTCGTCGTACATCTTGCAGAAGATGAGGTAGAGGAACTGCCAGAAGGCGGCGTCCTTGGGCATGCCCTCGTTGCCATGGATGTAGTTGTGGCAACGACGGAAAGCCGTGCGCAGCATGACCGGATCGGCCCGCCGCATCCTGGCGAGCGACGCGCCTTCACGGGTACCAATGGTCTCGTCGCCCATCGGCCAGTCGGCGATGGGTTTGAAGCGGGTATCGAAGCGAGTGACTTCCTTGCGGAAAAAGAAGAACTCCAGCCCGTTGGTCCACAGTCCGTACTCGCAAGTCTCGACCTCGGCCATGACCGCTTCAAGCAGTTGGAATTCCTTGCGCGCCTCGTCAGGGTCACGCATGCGATAGGCACCCTTGGTGCCCACCTTGGGCTCCTTGTCCACGGCAACAGCACGATAGAGATTCTGGTCCTCGTGCGGGGTGCCGGGACGGAAGATGGCGATGTCGATTCTCTTGTTTCGCCCCGCGACTTTCACGCCGTAGTCCGGCTCCATGTCCTCGGCAGCAATGCCATATTCATGGATGATGGCGCGCGCAATGCGCTGCCGCACACGCTCTCTTTCGCTGTCCTTGACAGGATTGCCGGTGATGTAGTCGAAGACCTTGCCTTCTTCCAGCGCGCTGTCTTCCGTCTCTTGCTCCGCCTGAGCAAGATCGCTCATCTCCTCGCCCTGTTCGGAGCTTGCTGCCTTGACCCTAGCCACTGGAACCCTCCCTGTTTTCAAAATCGTCGCTACTGGCCGCTGCGCCACCCGCGCGCACCCAGGCATCGACATCCTGTTTCTTGAACGGCATGTAGTGCAGCATACTGCGCGAGCAGTCGGCAAGGGAGGATCCGGTAATCGATGACACGCCCTAGCTCTTGGGGCTTGTTGTGGCGTAGCCTGTGTCAACGATTGTCGAGTGCCAGTTTGACACTGAAACCGAGCAGGGCCGAGCCCGCCAGACGGGTCGCCAGCGTGCGCAGCAGCGGCAGCGTCCTCAGTCTGCGCGCGACCGCGTTGCCAAGCAGCACCAGGCCGGCCTGGTAGAGAAAGCTGAGGAGGGTCACGTGCGCGATCATCACGCCAAGCGTCAGGGCGGAGGCGTCGGCGCGCAGAAAGAGGGGGAAGAAGGCCACGAAGAAGAGCATCACCTTCGGGTTGGTGAGACTGACCGCAAAGGCTTGCCGGAAATACACCCAGGCGCTTTTTCTGGCCTCCTGGTCGCCATTGCCACTGGCAAGCGGTCTTCGCAACAGTTGCAGCCCCATCCAGCCCAGATAAGCGGCACCGAACCACTGCAGGCCCTGCAAAAGGGCAGGGTTTGCCTTCATCACGGCGGCCAGGCCGACAATTGCCGCGACCATATACCCCATGTCGCCGAGCAGTGTGCCGAGGACGGCGCCGATGCCGGCGGCGATGCCGTTGCGTGCAGTGGCGTTGAGAATGGCCAGCGTGCCGGGACCGGGAATCAACTGGAAGACGAGAATCGCGGCGACGAAGCTCGCGTAGTTCTGGATTTCAAACACCGCTTGCTCTCCCGGCGATCATCAGGGCGATACCTGCAGCAAGGCGTCGAGTTCCATCCACAGTGACTCACAGAGGCCGTCACGGTAGGCGGCTTGCCGGAAGCATGGGTGCTCGCTGCGGTAGACCTCCCACAGGCGGCGCCTCTGATCGGCGACACAGCACCTGACGTTGGCCAGGCGGTCGGCAGCCTTGACTACCAGGGCCAGTTCGGTGGCTCCGCTGACCTTTGCCAGTCTGGCGTAGGTGACCGCCTTGCGCTCGGCACGGCTGGCACCGGGAGAATCGGTCAGCAGGCTGACACAGTCAGCAATCAGGGGTCCAAAGCGCTCGCGTATATCGCTTTCGCTGACCCCGGTATCCTCGACGACGTCGTGTAGATAGCCGACGATCTGTGCTTCGGCGCCATAGGGCGACAACAGGCCGACGACCGCTTCGAGATGGAAGGCGTATGGCCGGTCGCCGTACATCTGGCTGCCGTGCGCTGTCAGCGCAAAAGAGCGAGCTTCATCGAGCATGGAAGGTCTTCATCATTGGCTTTGGCGTTGGCGTTCTTCGCCATGATTGTTTTCCGGGAGAAACGTCGCCGCGAGGGCGCAAAGTCCTTCCCACTGCTGTTGCCAGAAGCCACTCCGCGCGGCCGATTCCGGCAGTGGCCCCTGCCTGAGGCCGCAGGGCGGCATCGTCTGGCCACGATACTGGGTACCGAAGAGTTGATCCCAGATCGGCAGGAGGATCGCGAAATTGCAGCCAAAGCGGTACTGCCGGCCGGCAGGAAGGTCGATGGCATGGTGCCAGCGATGGTAGCGCGGGCTGACCAGCAGGAGTTCGCCAATGCGGCCGAAGGACAGCCGGGCATTGACGTGCGAGAGGTTTTCGATGGTCTTGACGACGATCAGCAGGCCAATGAAGTGGCCTGGCGGGACGCCGACCAGGAGCGCGACGATGGCGAACCAGCAACCACCAACGAGGTCGTCGAGGAGATGGTTGCGGCTGTCCGTCCATAGCGTCATCTGGCGCTGGCTGTGGTGGATCGCGTGCAGTGCCCACCACCAGCGGAAGGTGTGCGAAAGGCGATGGCGCCAGTACTCGGTAAAGTCCAGGATGCACAGATAGACCAGGAAACTGAGCAATGGCCGGGCTTCCAGCATCGGGAACCAATCCTCGAGTTGCGGCGGAATGATGTCGTTGAAGCGCAGCCAGCCTTCGAGGTCGGCGAACAGGGGTGCCAGCAGGGCGAAAACGAGCAGTGGAATGATTCCCAGCCGGTCGAGGAAGGAATACAGCACGTCTACCCGCACCGCCTTGCGATCCGGCCAGACCTCGATCGGTCGCAACGCCTCCAGGGGTCGCAGCAGCAGAAAAGCGACGGTGATCTGCAATACCCCGCAGAGGAAGAACTCGATGCCGTCGAAAGCCATTTCCAGATAGCTGCCCATTCCCGTGGCCAGCAGCACGGGTTGCAGCAGATGCGCCAATAGCCAGCCCTGCAGATCGACGAACGCTTCAATGCAGGCGTTGATCATGGTGCCCGCCGCGTGGCAAAACAGAAGCCCTTGTTCTTGAGGCCGGAGATCAAAGGGTCCAGCATCGGCGCAAAGGGATCCTTGCGAGACCAGATACCGAGGTGGGCCATGACGATGTCGCCATCCTTGAGACGGTCGAGGGCGCGCTGCAGCAACACCGGGTTGGGGTAAGTGTCGGAAGGCAGTTCGTCACCGAGAAAACCCGCCGGCGCCCAGCCGACATGCTGGTAGCCACAGGCCTGCGCCGCAGCCAGGGTATTCGGTGTGGTGCGGCCTCCCGGAGCGCGCCAGAGGGGATCGAGCCGGCGACCGGTGAGTTCCTGGAAACGCACGTCGGAACGCTGCAACTCCTCGCAAACGGCGCGCGCGTCCAGGATCTCGGTGTGGCCATCCGGCAGCCGGTAGCGTACCTGCTGGCCGCTGTCGCTGCGAAAACTTCCGTGCCGCCAGGTATGGCTGCCGAAGGCATGGCCTTCGGCGACGCGCGCCCGCCAGTAGGAAGCCCAACTGGCATCGAGGGCGTGATCGCCACGGCTGGTTTCTTCCTGCGCCAGAAAGAAGGTCGCCTTGACCCCGTGCCTGGCCAGGGTATCGGCAATCGATTCGGCATGGCGCATGTTGCCGGTGTCGAAGGTCAGATAGAGCGTTCCTTTGCAGGCGGCAGCGGCGTGCGCATCAGGAATGGCCAGCGCCGGCAGGGTCGAAGTCAGCAGGGCCAGGAGCAGGCGTTGAAGCTCAGGTTTCATCTGAGGCCGGCATGGTTGGCGAAAAATACGCCGTGCGGCGAACTGCCGACGCTGATCGAATGTTTGATTTTCTTGGTGACCAAGTCGAGGACCTGCACTTTGCGGGCAAAGCGTGCCGTCGTCCAGAGTTCCTTGCCGTCGGCGCGCACGATCATGTCGTCCGGTCCACCAGGAACCTCGTATTTTTCCACCACCGTCATCGTCTGCGTATCGAGCAGCGCAATGCTGCCATCGACCGTACGGTTGGAAACGTAGAAATGGCGTCCATCGCCCTTGGGCTGCAGATTGTGGGCCGCGGTGCCGGTAGGAATCTTCATGACGCTCTTGCGAGTGCGCCATTCGATGACCTCGACGACGCCTGCACCCATGCAGGCTACCAGGAGATTGCGATTGTCGGGTGACATCACGATCCCGGCCGGTGTTGCGGAAACCGGGATCACCCAGGCGACGGTCTGCGTGCCCAGACTGATGGCCATGATCTCATTGGAGTCCTGGAGGGTCACGAAGACGAACTGGCTGTTATCGTCAAAAGCCATGTGCGATGGTGTTTTCGGCGCGGGCAGGCGGGCGATCAGCCGGAAGTCGCTGGGGTCATAGAGATCGACGCGGTCGAGGCGCAAGGAAGTGGCGACGAACCATTTGCGGTTCGGCGAAAAGCCCAGTTGATAGGGGTCCGAAATGTTGCGGATGCGTTTCTGCTCCTGACCGGTGTTCGGATCGAAAAAGACCAGTTGGTTGGAAGCCGCACAGGCGACGATCAACGACTTGTCGTCGGGCGTCGGCATCAGGTGGTGCGGCTCCTTGCAGACGGGCACCTTGCCAGTGACCTGATAGGTTTCGCTATCGATCAGGCTGAGCGTGCCTTCCGCCGAATTGAGGGCGATCGCCAGCCCGGCGTGTGCGGCGAACACCGGGCACAGCAGTGGAACGATGAGTAGCCATCCGGCAAGGTGGCGGAGGTAGCTTGCGAAGCAGGGGATCATCACGTGCGCAAAGAGAAAAAAGGATTTCGCCAAGTATAAGGCCCTTCGCCCTCGTCCAGACAATGTGCACGAGGCATTGTGGCGGATGTCCGGGCGACCCGGCCGGCATCGGCGCACGCACAACACGCATTCGATCATCGTGGCGCCTGGCCGGCGGCCAGGCGGGAGCAGCCGAAGTGACTCGCCATTTTCCCTTGAAAACATGTCAAGTATGCTATTTAATGAGAAATGTAAGTGGCTTCGGCATCATCGCCATACCGGCTCAGCCCATATGGTGCGTCATCCCGGCCTGGTTGGCGAGGCGACACGGAACTGGCCACACTGATCGGGGGGCAAGCCGGTGCCTCTTCGTTGTTCGTCCATTTCGTCCATTCGTCCATGGAGGTCTACATCATGCAATTCGCCAAGCAGGCTCTCAAGAGTCCGCGGCCAGCCAGTATCCGCCGCAATGTCAAGCTGCCGCGTCGGCAGCACTATTTTCCATCACCGACAGACTGGCGAGACCAGGTGCTGTATTTTCTGTTGGTAGACCGTTTCAGCGACGCTGCCGAAGGGACGCGCCCCTTGCTCGACCGAAACAATCTCGCCGCTGCCCGGACTGCCCTGCCCAATGGTCAGGCGTGGCGCTGGGATCGCTGGGCGGCGTCGGGTGCCGATCGCTGGCAGGGCGGAACCCTGTCGGGCGTGCGCTCCAAGCTGGCATACCTGAAACGGCTTGGCGTGACGGCGCTGTGGCTGAGTCCGGTGTTCAAGCAGCGCGGGCATCTCGACAGCTATCATGGCTACGGTGTCCAGGACTTCCTCGATGTCGATCCGCGCTTCGGCAGTCGCGCCGATCTGCTTGCCTTGGTGGGGGAAGCGCACCAGGCCGGACTCCGGGTCATCCTCGACATCATTTTCAATCACTCGGGTTCCAACTGGGTTTATCCTGAGGGTACACCGGGTGGCACCTCGACGCCTTACTATACCCAGGGGCGTTACGCCTTCGGTGCATGGCTCGGCGACCAGGGACAGACGGTCGGCGCCATCGCCGGTCCCGAAGACGGTATCTGGCCGAGCGAACTACAGGATCCGGAGTACTACACGCGCGCCGGCAGCGGCAGCCTTGGTGCCGGCGACATCAACGACCCGATTGCCGAGCACAAACGCAGCGATTTCATCACGCTGCGGGATTTCAACCAGACCACGGCGCTGGGCGACCTGGCGCAGTGTTACAAGTACTGGATCGCGCTGAGCGACTGCGATGGCTTTCGGATCGACACGCTGAAGCACGTTTCGCTTGAAGACGCGCGCAACTTCTGCGGCGCGATCAAGGAATTCGCCAGCAACCTCGGCAAGGACGATTTCTTCCTCGTCGGTGAGGTGGCGGGTGGCGACTACGCCGAAGATCGCTATCTGGACGTTCTTGACCGCAACCTGAATGCCGCGCTCGACATTGGCGAGATGCGCCCGACGTTGAATGGCGTTGCCAAGGGCCTGGTGCACCCGCATGCCTACTTCGACGGTTTCAACCCGGGTTCTGCGGGCATGGGTTCGCACCGCAATCTCGGCAACCGGCATGTTTCGATCCTCGACGACCATGACCATGTGTTTGGTCAGAAACTGCGTTTTTCGAGCGAGGCAGCATCGCAGCAGCAGATCGCTGCCGGCGTGGCCATGCAGGCCTTCACGCTGGGTATCCCGTGTGTCTATTACGGGACCGAGCAGAGCCTGGCAGGGCCGGAGCCGGCAGAGCGTTTCTGGCTGCCGGAGTGGAAGGGTTCGGATCGTTATCTCCGCGAAGCCATGTTCGGTCCGGTGCATCCGCTCCGGAGCGGGCGAGCCGGCCTGGAGTCTACTCAGGATCCGGATCTGCCTGGTTTTGGCCCGTTCGGAACCGCCGGCCATCACTGCTTCGACGAACAGAGCCCGGCCTTCATCCGCATTGCCGCGATCCATACGGTACGCGCGCAGTACCCGTGCCTGCGGCACGGTCGCCAGTACCTGCGCCCGATCTCCCTGTTCGGACGAGCCTTCGACGTCTACGGGCCGGGCGAGCTGATCGCCTGGTCGCGCATCCTTGATGACGAAGATCTGCTGTGCGTGGTCAATGGCCATGGTACCGACGCACGTGGCGCCGACGTCCTGGTGGACAGCTCGCTCAGCCCGCCCGGGTCGGTGCTGACGGTGGTGCTGAACACCGCTCAGGCGGGCAGCGCGGCTGCGTATGCCGGACCGCATGCAGTGGGTTCGAGTCTGGTGGTGAAGCGGACCGGCGGCGGCATTGCCTTTGTCGAGATACGCAATTTGCCGCCTTCCGAAGTCCTGGTACTGGCGAATCATCCGCAGCCAGAGGAAGGCGAGGTATTGCCGTAAGCACTGGTCGGTCGGGTCAGGCCGGAGGCCGTGACCCGACCTGCCGGCTGGAAGGGGTCTGCTTACGCAACGCCGACCCAGTGGCTGACGCCTCTCGCTCCTCGACTTTCACGGCAATCCGTGGCCTCCCTGCGTCCGGCTGGGACAAGGGCTTCACACCTTCTTCTGGATCAGTTCGATCTTGTAGCCATCGGGATCCTCGACGAAAGCGATCACCGTCGTGCCATGTTTCATCGGGCCGGCTTCGCGCACCACCTTGCCAGCACGCGCCTTGATCTGTTCACAGGCGGCGTAGGCGTCGGGAACTTCGATTGCCACATGCCCGAAGCCGTTGCCGATTTCGTACGACGAGGTGTCCCAGTTGTGCGTCAGTTCCAGGACCGCGCCCTCCGATTCCGGCCCGTAACCGACAAATGCCAGCGTGAAACGACCACTCGGGTAATCCTGGCGCCGCAACTCGCGCATCCCGAGGACTTCCGTGTAAAAGGCCAGCGAGCGATCGAGATCGCCAACCCGCAACATCGTATGCAGAATTCTCATGTCTTCTCCTCACCAGTAGGGGCAATGCGTCGCGCAGCGCCTGAGTTCTGCGCGTGCGCTCCGGTAGTCGGGGTACAGCTCTGCGACGATCGACCAGAAACGTGCGCCGTGATTCATTTCGCGCAGATGTGCGAGTTCGTGGATCACCACGTAGTCGATCAACGGCGGCGCAAAGTGGATCAGCCGCCAGTTCAGGCGAATGCCGGTACGCCGGCTGCAACTGCCCCAGCGCGTGCGCGCCGCCGATAGCGAGAGCGCGGGCAGGTCGACACCAAGCTGTGGTGCGTAATGAGCGAGCCGTTCGACGAACAACGCCCGCGCTCGTTCACGCAGTGCTTTCTCGAGCAGCCGCGGCGCCTCGCTCGGCGAACGCAGGCACAGAGTCAGTGCCCGCTCGGCAGTCTGCAGGTTCCAGACGATGCGATTGGCGCCGAGCGCCAGGCGGATGCTGATCAAGCTCCCGAGCATTGGCAGTTGCATGCCATCGACGATGCCGTGCGACGTTTCGCCGGCCGGCGGCTCAGCGGCCAGCGGCTGCTCAGGCGGCCACGGCATCGGCAGGAACTCTGTAGCGATGCGGCGACAGACGCCGCATTTCGGCCTCGATCCAGGCAGACGCCAGGGCGTTGATTTTCACTGCCGTCTTGCCGACAGGATCGATCGCTGGACCGATACTGATGGTGATCAAGCCGGGGGAAATGGCAAAGCTGCTTTTTTTCCAGATTTCGCCGGCGTTGTGTGCCACCGGAACGACCTTGGCCGAGCTGCGAACGGCGAGATGCGCACCACCGGGTTTGTAACGTTCCGTTTCTCCGGGGGCAACGCGCGTTCCTTCGGGGAAGATCACCACCCAGTAGCCGGCCGCGAGGCGTTCACGTCCCTGATCGAAGATCTGCTTGAGTGCATCCTTGGCTGCTGCCCGATCGATCGAGATCATCTTCATCGCCGCCAGTCCCCAGCCAAAGAAGGGTACTCGCAACAGTTCCTTCTTGAGCACGAAGACCAGCGGTGGAAAGACCTCCTGCAGGCCGACCGTTTCCCAGGCCGACTGATGTTTGGCGAGCACCACCGAAGGTTCGGCCGGGATGTTCTCGCGGCCGAGCACGCAGTAGCGGATACCGAGCACGTAGCGGCAGAGGGCCATGAAACCCTTTCGCCAGATCGCGATGATGCGGTAACGCGCCGACATGGGAAAAAATACCGCCAGCGAAACGAGCACCCCAAAGGGAATTGTCAACAGACTGAGCAGCAGGAGGAACAGCACTGTGCGAAAGGCCGCCATCACGAAATCAGGAGGTGGTTGGCTGCTGCGGCGAGATCAGGGAAGATCAGCGTACCTTCCGGTAGACCGCCTTCCGCGTGCGTCTGTGTTCCTTTGCCGGTCATCACCAGCAACGGTTTCGCCCCCACCGCGACGGCGGCCTGCAGGTCGCGCAGTGAATCGCCGATCGCCGGTACGCCCTCCAGACCGACGTTGAAGCATTTGGAAATCCGTTCGAGCATGCCGGTTCTTGGTTTCCGACAATTGCAGCCGGCATCGATCGGGTGCGGACAATAGAAAATCGCGTCGATGCGTCCGCCGGCAGCGTGTACGGCGCGGTGCATCTTGTCGTGGATGGCATTCAGCGTATCCATGTCGAACAGGCCGCGCCCAATGCCGGACTGGTTGGTCGCCACCACCACGCGGTAGCCGGCCTGGTTGAATCTGGCGATAGCCTCGATGCTGCCAGGGATGGGACGCCATTCCGCCGGCGACTTGATGAACTGCTTCGAGTCGTAGTTGATGACGCCATCGCGGTCGAGAATCACGAGCTTCATACGGCCAGCTTGGAGATGTCGGCGACGGCATTGAGCTGGTCGAAAAGCGCTCTCAGGAGGCCCAGACGGTTGTTGCGCAGCAGCGGTTCGTGTACGTTCACCATCACTTCGTCGAAAAAGCGGTCGACTTCGCTGTGCACCGAGGCGAGGACCTTGAGCGCATCCGTATAGTCTTCGTTGGCGACATGCGACCTGAGCAGTGGCGCGATCAACAGCACACGCTCGAACAGGGCCTTCTCGGCGTCTTCCTCAAGCAAGGCGATGTCCGGCTCGGGCAGGCTTTGCTCGGCTTTCTTCAGGATGTTGCCGATGCGCTTGTTGGCAGCCGCCAGCGCCAGCGACTCGGGGAGGAGCAGGAACTCGCGCACCGCCGCCAGCTTGGCGGGCACCAGATCAATGCGCGTCGGTCTTTGCGCCAGCACCGCTTCGATGACGTCGGGCGCATGCCCGGCGTCCTTGAGCATGCCGCGCAGACGGTCATGGAGGAAGGCGAGCAAAGGTTCATCGACGGCGGCGAGCGGGATTCCCTGTTTGACCAGCTCCGCCTTTGAGTCCTTGATCAGTTCACCGAGGTCGAGCGGCAGCGGCGTCTCCATCAGGATGCGCAGTACCCCGAGGGCGGCGCGCCGCAGGCCGAAGGGGTCCTTGTCGCCGGTCGGTAGCTGCCCGATACCGAAGAAGCCGACCAGCGAATCGATCTTGTCGGCCAGCGCGGCGGCACAGGCAATGTTGCCTGCGGGCAGCGCGTCGCCGGCAAAGCGCGGTCGGTAATGCTGTTCGATGGCGTCGGCAACCACCGCCAGACCCCCTTCGTGCAGCAGGTAATAGCGGCCCATGATTCCCTGCAGTTCCGGGAATTCGCCAACCATGTCGGTCAACAGATCGATCTTGGCGAACAGCGCAGCCCGTTCGGCGAGATTGGCTTCGGCGCCGAGTCTTTCGGCAATGCTGCGGGCGATGCGCCCCATTCGCTGCGCACGGTCGCCGAGCGAGCCGAGCTTGTGATGATAGACCACCGAGCCCAGCGAGGTGACGCGGGCGGCAAAGCCGTTCTTGCGGTCCTGGTCGTAGAAGAAGCGGGCGTCCGAGAGGCGGGGGCGGACGACGCGCTCGTTGCCCCGGATGATGTTGGCCGGGTCACTGACCTGCATGTTGGAGACGATCAGGAATTTGTTGAGCAGCCTGCCTTTGCCATCGAGTAGCGGGAAGTATTTCTGGTTTTGCTGCATCGTCAGGATCAGACATTCCTGTGGCACTTCGAGGTATTCGGCTTCGAACTCGCCGACATAAACCACCGGCCACTCGACCAGCGACGTCACTTCGTCGAGCAGACCATCGGCCGGATGGATGCGGGCAGCGAGCTTTCCGGCGGCGGCGTCGAGCTGCGCGGCGATGCTTGCACGCCGCTCTGCAAATGACACGACGACCTTGCCCGCAGCCAGTCTGGCCACATACTCGTCAGGATGGTCGATGACGATCTCGCCGCTCGACAGGAAGCGGTGACCCCGTGTCGTCCGGCTACTGTGCAGCCCGAGGACTTCACCGGCAAGGACGCGCTTGCCGTGCAGGAGAATCAGTCCATGCACGGGGCGGACGAACTGGTGTTCGGAATCTCCCCAGCGCATCAGTTTCGGGATTGGCAGTTTCCGGAGCGACTGGGCAACGATGTCGGCCAGGTGCAGAGCGAGTTCCTCGCCCTTTTTCTCGCGCCGGGCAACGAAGTATTCGCCCTTGCTGTCAGCCGTCGTCGCGAGTTGGTCGAAACTCACGCCGGCCGCACGCATGAAGCCTTCGAGTGCCCGGGTCGGTTTGCCTGCGGCGTCCAGCGCACCGGCAACGCCGGGGCCTTTCTTTTCCAGTATGCGGTCGGGCTGCCGGGCGGCAATCCCGGTGATGGTCAGTGCCAGGCGGCGTGGGGTGGCGTAAGCGGTGCATACGCTGTCCGGGGCAGCGAACTCCTGTGCCTTGAGCGCAGAAAAAACCGCCTCGGCGAAGGCCTCGGACAGCGACTTGAGTGATTTCGGTGGCAGCTCTTCGCTGCGCAGCTCAATCAGGATGGTTTCGTTCATGTCATTGCACCCCGGTGCCAGCGGCCGCCTTGCACATCGGGAAGCCGAGGGCCTGGCGGGAATCATGGTAAGCCTGGGCAACTTCGCGCGCCAGGGCGCGCACGCGGCCGATGTAGGCTGCACGTTCAGTCACCGAAATGGCGCCGCGCGCATCCAGCAGATTGAAGGTGTGCGAGCACTTCATCACCATTTCGTAGCCCGGAAGTGCCAGGCCGGCAGCGATCAGACGCCGGGCTTCGGATTCGTGCTCGCCGAAATGACGGAACAACATCTCGACATTGGAATGCTCGAAGTTGTACTTGGACTGTTCGACCTCGTTCTGGTGATAGACGTCACCGTAGCTCACCCGATAGCCCGGCCCCTCTGCCCAGACCAGGTCGAAAACGTTTTCTACTCCTTGCAGATACATCGCCAGGCGCTCGATGCCGTAAGTGATCTCGCCGAGGACCGGTTTGCAGGGGAGAGAGCCGACTTCCTGGAAATAAGTGAACTGCGTCACCTCCATGCCGTCGAGCCAGACTTCCCAACCGAGTCCCCAGGCGCCGAGGGTCGGGCTTTCCCAGTCATCCTCGACGAAACGGATGTCATGTTGGGCGGTATCGATCCCGAGCGCACGCAGCGAGTCGAGATATAGCTCCTGGATGTCGTCGGGCGAGGGCTTGAGCACCACCTGATACTGGTAGTAATGCTGCAAGCGATTCGGGTTCTCGCCGTAGCGCCCGTCCTTGGGCCGCCGCGATGGCTGTACATAAGCCGCATTCCACGGCTCGGGGCCAATCGCGCGCAGGAAGGTGGCGGTATGAAAGGTGCCGGCACCGACTTCGATGTCGTAGGGCTGCAGCAGCGCGCAACCCTGCTGGTTCCAGAAATCCTGGAGACGCAGTATTACTTCCTGAAACGTGGGCATGGGAGAACTTCGGATAAAAGCGAAAGCGCGATTTTACTTGGTTTCTCGCTGGACAAGAACCTGCTTCCGCGGCGCCGCCTTGCGACGGCCGAGGAGGCCAATCAGCAAGCAGGCAAAAGCGATCACGGGCCAGTTGCCCCAGCGCACATAGGGCGTGGCACCGGTATGGCCGCGCACTTCGCCGACCAGCGCACCGCGGGTGAAGGGGGGCAGCGACGAGAGGACGCGACCGTCCACGTCGACGATCGCCGTCATGCCGGTGTTGGTGGCGCGCAGCATCATGCGGCCGGTCTCGAGGGCGCGCATGCGGGCGATCTGCAGGTGCTGCGCTGGCGCCAGGGAATCGCCGAACCAGGCGACGTTGGAGATATTGATCAGCAGCGTTGCGGCTGGCAGCGCAGCGATGATCTCCTCGCCAAAGATGTCCTCGTAGCAGATGTTCACCCCGACGCGCTGGCCGGCCAGGCGCAGTGGTGGCTGCCCCGGCGAGCCAGCGGTGAAGTCGGACATCGGGATGTTGGCCATGGCCATGAACCAGGCGAAACCGGGCGGTACGAACTCGCCGAAAGGCACCAGATGAACCTTGCTGTAACGCTGCTGGCCGGACGCACCAAGGCTCAGCGCCGCATTGAAATACTGCTTGCCGTCGGCGACGGCGATTCCCAGCAGCAGGTCGCCGTTCTGGCGCAGTGCAAGGTTTTGCAGCGCCTCGAGATACTCGTTGGGAACCTGGTCGAGGAAAGCAGGCAGGGCGGTTTCGGGCAGCACCGTGAGTTGTGCCGGATGCTCCTGTGCCAGCCGGTAATAGGTGCGCAGCGAATCAACGAACCTCTCGGGACGCCATTTCATTTCCTGCGCCACGTTTCCCTGCAGCAAGGCCACCGACAATGGTTCACCCGCCACCTCTGTCCAGCGGAGGTCACGCAGTTGCTCGCCGGCGACGAGAATCGCTGCGCCGGCGAGCAGCGGCAGCGCCGGGAAGTGGCGCTGCCCGCCGCGCGTACTGCAGGGTTCGGTGGTCAAGCAGCGCCTGCTGACCTCGAAGATCAGTGCTCCGAGCAGCGCTGAAAAAAACGAGACGCCATGGACGCCGAGCAGCGCGGCATAACCGGCGAGCGGACTCGGTGGCGTTTGCGAATAGCCGGCGGCCAGCCAGGGAAAGCCGGTAAACGCCCAGGCACGCAAGCACTCGGCAAGCACCCACAGGCTGGCGAAGAGCAGGCCGCGTCGCCACCAGCCGGCAACGGCGAAGCCAACGAACAGCGCCCCGGCCAGTGCCGGGAAGATCGCCAGAACAAGGCAGAAGAGCACTGTAGCGAGGCCCGCGACGGCTGCCGGCATGCCGCCAAAAACGCTCAGGCTGACATAGACCCACGAGACGCCGGCCAGAAACAGGCCAAGGCCATGGGCGGCGGCGATGCGTGCGCCCCGCCAGGCAGGCCGGTTGCCGCCGCCGTCGATCTCGGTGCAGAGCAGCGCAAAGAGACCGCCGAGGCTCAACCAGTTGACCGGAAACCAGCCGAGCGGTGCAAAGCCGACGACCCCCGTGGCTCCCAGGCAGGCGGCGCCAAAGCTGCGCCAATATCTGGCCTTATTCAGCAGGATCGCCCGCCTCTGGCAAATTCGAAACCACCAGCGTGTAGATGCGGCGGCTGTCGGCACGCAAGACCTGGAAGCAGATGCCGTCGATGACGATCGTTTCGTTGAACTGCGGCACCCGGCCCAGGTGGTGCAGAATCAGCCCGCCGACAGTCTGGCATTTTTCTTCGCTGAAGCGGGTGCCGAAAGCTGCGTCGAAGTCGGCTATCGCAGTATGTGCCTTGACGCGGTACAGACCATTCGGATCGAGTTGAATGTTATCGTCGGACTCGTCAAAGTCGTATTCATCTTCGATTTCCCCGACGATCTGTTCGAGTACGTCCTCGATGGTGATCAGGCCGGCAATCCCGGCGTATTCGTCGATGACGATCGCCATGTGATTGCGTGATACGCGAAATTCCCGCAACAAGACGTCGAGGCGCTTGAATTCGGGGATGAACACTGCCGGACGTACCCAGTCGCGCAGCTTGAAATCGTCTTCGCGCTGCACACGCAGCAGATCCTTGGCCAGCAGGATGCCGATCACATTGTCGCGGCTGCCGTTGATGACCGGAAAGCGCGAGTGGGCGGTGGTGTTGACCTGGCTGATGACTTCCGCAAGCGAATCACTGACATCGACGACCTCCATCAGCGGGCGTGGCACCATGACTTCCCGCACGCTCATTTCCGAAGCGGCAATGGCGCCTTCCGTAATGCTCAGGGCATCAGCGTCGAGGAGCTTGCGCTGGTGCGCAGAATGCAGCAGCTGCATGAGTTGTTCGCGATCTTCCGGCTCGCGCACGAGAAACGAAGAAAGACGTTCCAGGAATCCGGATCTGGGACTGCTAGGGTCCATATCTGCCTTTTGAGGAATGAGGCGTCAGCAGCGATGCGCTGCCTGCGGCTGTTGATGCAGCGTCGCTGACGCTTCACACCTCGTTCCGGTATGGCCTAAGCCGGATCGAGTAGGTGCGACACCAGTCCGTCGGCGAGCTTGGGTTCAAACCAGGTCGACTTGGGCGGCATGACCTGGCCAGCATCGGCAACGGCCATCAGATCGGCCATCGGTGTCGGATACATGGCAAAGGCCACCGCCATTTCGCCGCTGTTCACTCGCCGTTCGAGCTCGGACAGGCCGCGCATGCCGCCGACAAAGTCGATGCGTGTGTCTCGGCGCAGATCGGTGATCCCGAGCAGCGGGCCGAGGATTTGTTCGGCAAGCACCGAGACATCGAGCTGGCGCACCGGGTCGGAGAGCGGCATCCGTCCGGGCCGGATTTCCAGCCGATACCAGCAGTTGCCAAGATACATGCCGCACACGCCGCTGCGCTCCGGCCTGACCGGCGCTGGGGAAAGGCGGACGGTATAGCGCTCGCCAACCGCCACCAGAAATGCTTCCTGGGTCAGACCGTTGAGATCCTTCACCAGCCGATTGTAATCCATGATCAACATTTGCGAAGCCGGAAAGATGACGGAGAGAAAGAACTCGGCACTATCGGATGCATTGCTCTGCTCACGCCGAGCCGCGGCAACCCGCGCGGCAGCCGCCGAGCGATGATGACCGTCGGCAATGTAGAGATTGGGCATGCCGCCAAACACCGCGCTGATTCGTGCAATGCTCGCGGCGTCATCGATGACCCACAGCATATGCCGGATGCCATCGTCTGCGGTCAAATCGGTGACCGGCGGGCTGTCGGTGGCGAGCGCGAGCAGGCGCTCGGCTTCCGCGTTGTCCGGGTGGGCGAGCAGCACCGGGCCGGTCTGCGCATTCAGCGCCTCGATCTGGCGTACCCGGTCATCTTCCTTGTCGGGCCGGGTAAACGCGTGCTGGCGGAGGCGGTTACTATCGTAGGCGGCGACCGACGCGGCGGCCACCAGTCCGGTCTGAATGTGCTTGCCCATGAGCAGTCGATAGACGTAATAACAGGCGCCCGGATCACGGCAAAGCACCCCGCCATCGATCATGCGCCGAAAGTTTTCGGCTGACTGGGCATACACTTCTGGCGCATGCGGATCGACCTCTGGCGGCAGGTCGATCTCCGCCCTGGAGACATGCAGAAAGGACAGCGGCTTGCCGATCACGGTCTGCCGGGCCTCTGCGCTGGAGAGGACATCATAGGGTGGCGCAGCGACTGCAGCAGCGTCTGTGCGACGCGGACGCAGGCCGGCGAAGGGTCGAATCAGGCAATGATCAAGGGACACGAGATTTTCCTGTGGGAGTTTGTTTCTGGAAGCGACGGGCATGGCCATGGTGCACGGCACCGTGCCTGGACAGCAGATGGTTCAGATACTCCGGTATAGTGCCTCATAGCGTGCGGCCGAATCGGCCCAGGAGAAATCCTGCGCCATGCCATGCCGTTGCAAATGGTGCCACGTCGCCGGATCGTGGTAGAGTGCGCAGGCATCGCGGAGGCGAGCGGCCAAGGCACGACTGCTGGGTTCGTCAAAGACGAAACCGTTGGCTGTGCCGTCCTTGAGGTTGCCCGGCGTGGCATCCGTGACGGTATCCGCCAGGCCGCCAACCCGCCGCACCAGCGGCAGGGTACCGTAGCGCAGGGCATACAACTGAGTCAGGCCGCAAGGCTCGAAACGTGAAGGGACCAGGAGAACGTCGGCAGCGGCGATGATGCGGTGCGCCAGTGCTTCATCATAGCCGAGATGTACCGATATGGTATGAGGATGAGCCGCGGCCGCGGCCCTGAAGCCTGCCTCGATTTCTGCCTCGCCACTGCCGATGACGACCAGTTGTCCGCCCTCTGCTCGCAGTTCATGCAAGCACGCGAGTACCAGATCCATGCCTTTCTGCGACGTCAGGCGACTGACCACGGCAAACAGGGGCGCTTTCCCCCGGACAGCAAAACCCATTTCAGCTTGCAGCTTGAGCTTGCAAACCTTCTTGCCACGCAGCTTGTCGGCGCTGTAGCCCCTGGGCAGCGCCGGGTCGCTGCTCGGATCCCATACCGTATAATCCACCCCATTGAGAATACCGGATAGATGCCCACCACGATCACGCAACAGCCCATCGAGTCCCCAGCCGTGCTTTGGCGTGCAGATCTCATGGGCATAGGTCGGGCTGACCGTGTTCACGCGCTTGGCATGCACGAGCGCCGACTTCATGAACGACAAGTGTCCGTAGAATTCGAGTGCGCTTTGATCCGCACCGGTAATCAGCAGCCCGAGGTCCGTATGGTGGTCGAGAGGAAACAGACCACGGAAAGCGAGATTGTGAATCGTGAACACGGTTGCGGTATTCAGCGACGGGTTCTGCGCAATATAGGCCGGCGCCAGTCCCGCGTGCCAGTCGTGCGCATGTACCACCTCCGGTTGCCAGGATTCATCCAGCTCGCCGGCAGCCAGATGCGCTGCAATCCAGCCCAGGAGGGCATAGCGCCGATGATTGTCGTTCCAGTCGCGGCCGTCCGGGCCAAGATACGGGTCGCCGTCACGCCGGTACAGGAAGGGCGCATCGATGACGTAGGCCAGCAAGCCGCTGTCCGGGAGACGACCCAGTCGCAGCGTAATGACCGCCGCGCCGAAAGCCGGCCCGAGGCGGATCAGTGGATTCAGGTCGGTGACGCCGTTGAGAATGGCCGGCATTCCGGGCAGCAGCACGCGGACATCGAGGCCACGTGCTGCAAGCGCGACGGGCAAAGCGGCGACGACGTCAGCAAGGCCGCCAGTCTTGACCAGCGGATAGATTTCGGCGGCAACGTGCAGGATGCGCAAGAGATGCTTCTATTTCCGTATCAGGTGAGCTGTGCAAGCATTTTCCGGGTGATCAGCGTGATCCCGTTCTCGGTACGGCGGAAGCGACGCGCATCTTCTTCCGGGTTTTCACCGATCACCATGTTCGGTGGGATATCGCAGTCGCTGTCCACGACGCAGTGGCTGAGGCGGGCTCTGCTGCCGATCGTCGAGTCGGGGAGGATAACCGATAGATTGACCCGTGAATAGGAGTGGACACGGCAACCGGAAAACAGTAGCGAGCGGTTGACTTCTCCGGAAACGATACAGCCGCTGGAAACCGAGGATTCGATGGCATTACCGCGCCGGTCGAGATGGTTGTGCACGAACTTGGCGGGCGGGAGTTGTTGTTGATACGTCCACACCGGCCAGTTGCGGTCATACAGGTTCAGCGCTGGTACCGTCGCGGTCAGATCGATGTTGGCATCCCAGTAGGAATCAATCGTTCCGGCGTCACGCCAATAATGCTCTCTGAACTGCTCGTCCGGGGCCACGATGCAACTGCGCGAGAAGGAGTGTGCTGCGGCCACGCGATTTCGCACGGCATGTGGAATGATGTTCTTGCCGAAATCATGGTCGGATGCCGGGTCGTCGATGTCGCGCGCCAGTTCGGCATACAGGTATTTGGCGTTGAACACGTAAACCCCCATGCTGCACAAGGACATATTGGGTTTGCCCGGCATCGCCGGTGGGTCGGCAGGCTTCTCGATAAAGTCGGTGATCAGACCATTTTCATCGACGGCCATGACCCCGAAGCCGCTGGCTTCCTGACGCGGTACCTCGATGCAGGCAACCGTACATTCGGCACCGCTCTCGACATGGTCAACCAGCATCACCGCGTAATTCATCTTGTAAACGTGGTCGCCGGCCAGAATCACGACGAATTCGGGCTTTGGCGTATAGGTCTCGAGGATGTCGATGTTCTGGTACACCGCGTCGGCCGTACCCCGCTACCCGGACTCTTCGTCGATTCGCTGCTGCGCCGGAAGCAGGTCGACGAATTCGTTGACTTCCCCATGCAGGAAGTTCCAGCCGCGCTGCAGGTGGCGCAAGAGGCTGTGCGACTTGTACTGAGTGACCACGCCAATGCGTCGAATCTGGGAATTGACGCAGTTCGACAAGGCGAAGTCGATGATCCGGAACTTGCCGCCGAAATGGACCGCCGGTTTGGCGCGGCGATCCGTCAGTTCGTGTAGCCTGCTGCCACGCCCGCCGGCAAGTACCAGGGCAATCGCCTTTCGCGGCAACTGGAAAGTTTTTCTATCCACCATTTTGCTACCCCTTGTGAAATTGATCCATCTCATCTGGCGGCGCTGGTTTTATCCATTCGCCGCTGCCTGACCGATCCTAGCTGATCACATCCGGCGCTGTTCTGCCGGTGATGGAGGCGATCTGTGCCAGTGTATCGGCGAGGCCGACCAGAGGCGCCAGTGCCTTCTGCGTGGGAACTTCGTGTTGGCTGGGGTCGGCAATAAAACGTTCGAGATAGACGCGCAGCGTGGCCCCCTCGGTACCAGTACCCGACAAGCGAAATACCACCCGCGAACCATCGTCGAGCAGGATGCGGATGCCCTGACGCTCCGAACGTGAGCCATCAACCGGATCGGTATAGGCGAAATCATCCGCGGCGGCGATGCGCAGGCCGCAGCACTCCGAGCCCGGCAGTTGCGAGAGACGCGCCCGCAATTCATTCATCAGGCGATCCCCCTGCGCAGTCTCGATGCCTTCGTAATCATGGCGGGAGTACACATTGCGCCCGAAGCGCTGCCAGTGCTCACGCACAATCACGTCGGCAGGCATCTCGCGCACGGCCAGGATGTTGAGCCAGTAGAGCACCGCCCACAGGCCATCCTTCTCGCGAACGTGATTGGAACCGGTGCCGGCGCTCTCTTCACCGCACAGGGTGCACAGGCCGGCATCCAGCAGTGATCCGAAATACTTCCAGCCGGTTGGCGTTTCGTAGCAGGGGATTCCGAGTGCCTCGGCGACGCGGTCGACTGCACAACTCGTCGGCATGGAACGGGCGACACCCGCCAGGCCGCTGGCGTAGGCCGGAACCAGCGCATGGTTGGCCGCGAGAACTGCCAGACTGTCGCTCGGACTGACCACGAAATTGGGACCGACAATCATGTTGCGATCACCATCACCATCCGAAGCTGCGCCAAAGGACAGGCCCGAACTGCTGTCAGCCAGTGCTGCAACCAGATCAGCAGCATAAACCGGGTTGGGATCGGGGTGTCCGCCAGCGAAATCGGGCAGCGGTATGCCGTTGACCACCGTACCGGCGGGTGCACCGAGACGGCCTTCGAGAATCGCCAGCGCATAGGGTCCGGTGACTGCGTGCATGGCGTCGAAACGCATGCGAAAGTCCGGGCGAGCCAGCAGACGGGCAATGCGATCGAAGTCAAACAGGGATTCGAGAAGTTCGGCGTAGTCGGCAACCGGATCGATGATGCTGACGATCATGTCACCGATGCGCGCCTCGCCAATTTTGCTCAGGTCGATATCCGGGGACTCGACGGTGCTATAGGCACTGATTTCCTGCGTGCGCAAATAAACGGCATCAGTAAAGCCTTCGTTGGCTGGTCCGCCATTGCCAAGGTTGTACTTGATGCCGAAATCACCGTCGGGACCGCCCGCATTATGACTGGCTGACAGGATGATGCCGCCAAAAGCCTGCCATTTGCGGATCACGGCACTGGCCGCGGGGGTGGACAAAATTCCGTTGCAGCCGACCAGCACCCGACCAAAACCGGTTGCCGCCGCCATGCGCAGGATGGTCTGGATGGCGACTTCGTTGTAGTAGCGGCCGTCGCCACCAAGGACCAGCGTCTGGCCTTGCTGGCCAGACAAGGTATCGAAGATGGCCTGTACGAAATTCTCGAGATACCGCGCCTGCCGAAATACGGTCACTTTCTTGCGCAGCCCGGATGTCCCCGGCTTCTGACCGGAGAAAGGCGTACTGGGAACGCTGATCACCTGCATAGTCATGTCATGCCTCGTCGCTAATAGGAAAGCCCTGAATTGCTACTGGTAAACCCCGGATTCATGCCAGATGCTGTCGGCTGAACGCCAGTAATCCCTGGGTCGATGCATCGAGTTTTTCGGCCAACAGCGGATTGGCAATCGCCGGCAGGATGCTGCTGGCAACGGCCTTGCCCAGCTCGACGCCCCACTGGTCGAAAGAGTTGAGCCCCCAGATGACACCCTGCACAAATACCTTGTGTTCGTACAGGGCGATCAGCGCGCCCAGCGTTTGCGGATCGAGGCGGGAAAGCAGCAGCGTCGATGATGGCTGATTGCCGGCAAACACCTTGTGCGGCAGAAGGGACGCAAGCTCCGCCTCCGGCATCGTGCCGTTCAATTCGCTACGTGCCTCTTCGGCCGTCTTGCCGAACGCCAGTGCTGCGCTTTGCGCAAAACAGTTGGCGAGCAAGGCCTCCTGATGGCCGGGGAGCGGATAGTCCGAGCGTACGGCGGCAATGAAATCACAGGGTACCAGTCGCCCACCCTGGTGGAGCAGCTGAAAGAAGGCGTGCTGACCATTGTTGCCGAGTTCGCCCCAGACGATGGGATTCGACGCACAGGCAAGTGGCTGCCCATCGCTGCCGACCGACTTGCCGTTGCTTTCCATTTCGAGTTGCTGCAGGAACGACGGGAAATATTTCAGCGACTCGTTGTAGGGCAGCACCGCGTTGCTCGTCGCACCCAGGAAATTGGTATTCCAGATACCGATGAGCGCCATCACCACTGGCAGGTTGCGCTCGTAGGGCGTGCTGCGGAAATGTTCGTCCATACGTTCCGCACCGGCAAGCAGATCGGCAAAAGCATGTGGCCCAATGGCGATCATCAGTGCCAGCCCAACCGCCGACCACAGCGAGAAACGTCCACCCACCCAATCCCAGAGCGGAAATACGGCATCTGCCTTGATCCCGAACTTGACTGCGCGCTCGGGTTTGGCCGTCAGCGCCGCAAAGTGGCGGGATACTGCATTGGCATCACCAAGGTTGGCCACCAGCCAGTCGCGCGCCGTCTGCGCATTGAGCATGGTTTCCTGCGTGGTGAAGGTCTTGCTGGCAACCAGGAACAAGGTCGTGCGCGGGTCGAGCGTTTGCAGGAGCGGTGCCAGTTGAGCCCCATCGAGATTGGAGACGTAATGTACGCCAAGCGCCGGATGCGATATGGAACGTAGAGCGTAATCGAGCATTTTCGGTCCGAGGTCGGAGCCTCCGATGCCGATATTGACCACATGACGAATCGGCATGCCCGTGAAACCAAGCATTTGCCCGGAGCGAATACGGTCGGCAAAAGCAGCCATCCGCTGGCGTGTGGCGAGCACCTCGGGCATGACATCCAGATCAGTGCCGGGGAAGGGGCCAATCGATCGTCGCAAGGCGACATGCAGCACCGATCGATCTTCGCTGGCATTGATTTTTTCACCGCTGAACATGCGGTCTGTCGATTCGTCAAGCCGAGCCTCGCGGGCCAGCCCGACCAGCAGGGCAAGCGTCGTCGAATCCATACGTTGCTTCGAGAAGTCGTAAAGGATTCCGTCGTAGCTTAGCGAGAGAGATGCCACACGGCCAGGATCACTGGCAAAAAGTTGTCTGAGATGCACAGGCGAGAGCGATAGCCGGTGCGCTTCAATAGCCTTCCAGGAGGCTGAGGCGGTGATGTTCATGGTCGATGAAAGCTCATGGATGAGTGGTCAGGCCGTTTGCAAACGGCCCTTGGGGAGGGGTATGTGACGAAATATGACAAGATATGCTGTTCCGGTTATCAGCTTGCCAGAATGCACGGAAGAACGCAAAAAAGAATGAGGGAAAGCCATCTCGAGAGCATTTGTGGAAGGTCTTCGGGTCAGATCCGATCACTGCTGATCATGGCGGCGGCCTGGTTGCCGATACGCCGACCGGGCGGTCGGCGCGTACCCGACAGCGGATGGCGAATCAGATGGTCGGGGCAGCAGACGGAATGCTGCTGGCAAACCTCGCCTTGCGGGCGCGCACGCTGGCGGCGAAAGACTTGTCCTCCTCGGAGATATGGCGTTCAAACCAGTACTCGGCATAGCGCAGGAAGGAATGAACATCGCGCGCACCATTACGCACTTCGTCGAACGCCTTGCGCAGCGACTGCAGATTTTCTCGGTGCACCGCATCGTGATCGAGGAAGTCGACTCCGACTTCCCGGGCAATGCGCTTTTCCGTGGCGAAATGGTGCTCCACATAATTGAGCAGGCTGTCGAACGCAGAGAAGCAGACCGGTTCGCTTCCGAAACACGCCGCCTTGAGCGATTCCACTTGCTGAAAAATCTCTTCATGCTGTGCATCGATTTCCGGGAGATCGATCATCAAAGCCTCCGGCAGCAGACCGGTATATTTGATCTCCATCACAAGGCTCTCCAGGAAAAGGTCAGCTATTCTCTTCGCACAGTATAAAAAAAGAGAGTCAATAATTCCAGTAAAATCAGCTCGTGCTCAAATAACAAGTCTGGCCGCTCTCACCTCGCCGTACCGCTGCGGATCAAGCCGACCACAATGCCTTCGATGGCCAATGTTTGCGCACCCGCATGGACGATGATCGGCGCGAAATCGGGATTCTCTGCGATCAGTTCGATCGTGTCGCCCTGATGGTGGAAACGCTTGACCGTCACCTCGTCATCCAGCCTGGCCACGACAATCTGGCCATTGCGCGCTTCGCTGCTGCGGTGTACGGCGAGCAGGTCACCATCCAGAATCCCGGCATTGAGCATCGACAGGCCGCGTACGCGCAAGAGAAAATCGGCGCGTGGGCTGAACAGACCGGCATCCAGGGTGTAACGGCGTTGAACGTTTTCCGCGGCCAGTATCGGACTGCCGGCAGCCACGCTGCCGATCAACGGCAGTCCAAGTTGTTCGACCAGCCGAATCCCTCGCGCCGAGCCCGGTTCAAGCAGGATGACGCCTTTCTTGGCAAGCGCCCTGAGGTGTTCTTCCGCCGCATTGTGCGAGGCAAAGCCAAAGGCATGGGCAATCTCGGCGCGCGTCGGCGGTGCGCCAAGCTTCTCCAGCGTATCGCGGATAAAGTCGAGTATCTCCTGTTGGCGCGGGGTGAGCAGCGTAACCTTGGGCATGAACGTGGCCTCCTGTCGTTGAATCTGTACCTCCGTACAGTTTATAACAACAATGCAAGCCGTGGTGATGTACTCCGGGGCTTTGCTCAGGAAGTCTGCTCCTCGCCATTCCTGCCTTTGCCGTCCCGGTCAGAGTAGCGGACTCATCACCTGCACGGCGTTTTCGAGCACTCGGCGCCAGTGTGGGCGCGCGCGCCAGTGTTCCAGCAGCAAGGGTCGTGAGCGCGATTCATAGTGGCGTTGCAGTTCGCGGACTTCCGCCGAGAATTGCTGGTCGTAGGCGATCAGCGAGATTTCGAAGTTGAGTTCGAAGCTGCGCAGGTCGAGGTTGACGGTGCCGAAGATCGTCACCTGTTCATCGATGACCATGCTCTTGGTGTGCAGCAGACCGTCTGTGAAATGCAGGATGATGATGCCGACTGCCAGCAGGTCGTCGTTATAAGCGTCGCTGGCGTAACGCACGAGCAAGGAATCGACCTTCTCCGGAACGATCAGGATGACGCGGACGCCGCGAACCGCCGCCGAGCGAAGGGCGACGAGCAGCGTCTCGCTGGGAACAAAGTAGGGCGTAGTCAGGACGATCTCGCGCCTGGCTGCGTAGATTGCCGTGAGCAGCAGCGCCTCGATGTGGCGGGTCGAAGCCTGCGGCCCGGACGGAAAGATCTGCACCTGGCTATTGCCGGCGAGCGCCAGCGCCGGTGCCTGCGGCGGCGCGAAATCGCCGCCGGACTGCAGGAAGGTCAGCGACAGCGACACCGCTTCGAGTGCCCAGGCGGCCGGGCCCTCGATCCGGACCATGGCATCGACCCATTCGCCGACGCCGGCGTTCTGCTTGAAAAATCGTGGATCGGCGATGTTCATGCTGCCAGTGTAGGCGAGGCAGCGGTCGATGACGGCAATCTTGCGGTGATCGCGCAGGTCGAGACGGACGAACAGCATACGCAGGGGATTGACCGGCAGGACTTCGACGATCTCGACACCGGCAGCGCGCAGTCGTTCGATCGCTGCACTGCGGAAAAAGGAACGGCTACCTAGCGAATCCATCAGCGCGCGACAGGAAACGCCGCGGCCTGCGGCATGAACCAGGGAGTTCACGAGGTCATCGACGAAGCCGCCGGCGCTCCAGATGTAGAACTCCAGGTGCACCGTACTGTGGGCGGCGTCGATGTCGGCAATCAGCATGCGCATGATCGACTCGCTGTCGACGAGCAGTTGCAGGCGATGGCCGCCCATCAGCGGCAGGCCGGCGAGACCGGTTGCAAGCCGGCTGATACTCTCCGCTCCGCTGGAGAGGGTGGCTGGCGCAACCACGTCTTTCGCCGGAATGCGCCCGGCCCAGCGCAGAATCTGCGGTTGCAGGGTGATCGCCCTTTGCATCCAGGTTCTGCCGAGACGGCGTTCGCCGATCAGCAGATACGCCAGGGCACCAATGGCCGGCACGAGAATGACCAGCAGCAGCCACGCCAATGCCGTGCCGTGCGAGCTTCGCCGCGAAAAGATGCGCAGCGAAACCGCCAGCGCCAGTGCCAGATAGACGAAAGAGAGAAGACTGAACACCATGCAGAGGAGTATGAGACTGTTGCCGGGCACGGGTCAATGCGCGTTCCCCCCACGATTGCTTAGCCCTTGCAGGCGCGCGCGTCGCCAACTGTCGAAAATTCTTACAGTTCATCGTCTTCGCTGCCGCGTCATGGTGACAAGTGGTTGATTCGATTTGCTTGTCATGGTTCGGCGTGATTCTTGCTTGGTGAACAGGGCTCGCGGGATTTGCCACTGCCACGCGCTATCCTGCAGCAGAAAATAACCATCATATATGGTCAAATCATGAATCTCGTGAACAAACAGTACCTTCTGGCCTCCCGTCCGACCGGGGAGCCCAGCGTCGATAACTTCAGGCTGGTCGAAACACCGATTCCTGCCCTCGTCGATGGTCAGGTGCTGGTGCGCAACCATTACCTGAGCCTCGACCCCTATATGCGCGGCCGCATGAATGAGGGCAGGAGTTACGCCGAGCCGCAGCCGCTGCACCAGGTGATGGTTGGCGGCACGGTCGGTGAAGTCGTCGATTCGCGCAGTCCGCAGTTCCAGGTCGGTGACCAGGTCGTCGGCATGGGCGGCTGGCAGCAGTACCTGCTGGTCGATGCCAATCAGCGCGGTGTGCTGCAGAAGGTGGACAGCTCGCAGATCCCGCTCTCGGCCTACCTCGGCGCGGTCGGCATGCCGGGCGTCACCGCCTGGTACGGGCTGCTGAAGGTGATCGCTCCGCAGGCGGGCGAGACAGTGGTGGTATCGGCGGCGAGCGGCGCGGTCGGCAGTGTCGTCGGCCAACTCGCCAGGCTGCGTGGCTGCCGCGTCGTCGGCATCGCCGGCGGCACCGAGAAGTGCCGCGCGGTGGTCGAGGATTACGGCTTCGACGCCTGCATCGACTACCGCCAGGATCCGGAGCCGCAGTCACTCGCAGCGGCGCTTCAGGCGGCGTGTCCGAACGGCATCGACGGTGATTTCGAGAACGTCGGCGGCACCATCCTCGACGCGGTGATGCTGAACTGCAACGCCTTCGCCCGCATCGCCGTGTGCGGCATGATCTCCGGTTACAACGGCGAGCCGATCCCGATGCGTGCGCCGCAACTGATCCTGGTGAACCGGATGAAGATCGAGGGATTCATCGTCAGCGAGCACCTGCCGCTCTGGCCCGAGGCGCTCAAGGAACTCGGCACGCTGGTGGCGAGCGGCCAGCTCAAGTACCGCGAAAGCGTCGCGCAGGGCATCGAGAGTGCGCCAGCGGCTTTTCTCGGTCTGCTCAAGGGCCGCAACTTCGGCAAGCAGCTGGTCCGCCTGATCTGAGCGCGAGGCTTGCCGCGCCTGTCGATCCCTGACTACAGACGCTTCGCTGACGCGACTTTCACATTCAGGACGTGGAGAATTCGATGAGTCGAGGCACGCACGCGGTGTTCAACCAGAGCACCCCCTTTGTGGATATCAACCTGTTTACCGCGAACCGCGCTCTCGCCGACGCGCTCCGCTTCAACCATGCCGGCTTCGACGCCGCGCGCTTTGCGAAACTTGGCGCCGAGATGGGGTCGGCCGAGATGCAGCGGCATGCGCGGCTGGCCAACGCCTTTGCTCCGCAACTGAGAAGCCATGACCGCTATGGTCATCGCGTAGACCAGGTGGAATTTCATCCGAGCTATCATGCCCTGCTGGCGGCGGCGCTGCGCCATCGCCTGCACGGTGCGCCGTGGTCGGCGGGTGCCGGGGCGCATGTCGAGCGCGCCGCGGCCTTCATGCTGTTCACCGAATGCGAGCCGTCGGTACTCTGCCCGGTGTCGATGAGCTATGCGGTCACACCAGCACTGCGCGCCAATGCTGCGATTTATGCCGAGTGGGCTGCGGGACTGGCCAGCGATCGCTACGACCAGCGCTTCCTGCCCTTCCAGGAGAAGACCGGCCTGACCATGGGCATGGGCATGACCGAGAAGCAGGGCGGTTCGGACGTGCGTGCCAACACCAGCCGGGCCGACTTCGACGGCGAAGACGCCTGGGGACGCCGCTACCGCATCACCGGCCACAAATGGTTCTTCTCGGCGCCGATGTGCGATGCTTTCCTGGTGCTGGCGCAGACCCCCGCTGGCCTGTCCTGTCTGTTCCTGCCGCGCATCCTGCCCGACGGCACGGTCAACGCGCTCGCCATCCAGCGCTTGAAGCACAAGGTCGGCAACCATGCCAACGCCAGCTCTGAGGTCGAGTTCGATGCGGCCTGCGCCTGGCTGGTCGGCGACGAGGGCCGTGGCGTACCGCAGATTCTGGCCATGGGTGCGCTCACCCGGCTCGATTGCGCGCTTGGTACCGCCGGCCTGATGCGGCATGCCTTGTCGCTGGCCCTGCACCATACCGGGCAGCGCCAGGCTTTCGGCAGGTGCCTTGCCGAACAGCCGATGATGAAGAATGTGCTCGCCGACCTGGCGCTCGAGAGCGAGGCCGCGACCGCTCTGGCGCTGCGTCTGGCACGCGCGGTGGACCGTAGCGAGAACGGACAGGATGCCAGCGGGCACGAAGCACTGCTCCGCCGTCTGCTGACGCCGATCGCCAAGTTCTGGATCTGCAAGCGCGGCAGCCACTTCGCACAGGAGGCGATGGAATGCCTGGGTGGCAACGGTTATGTCGAGGAGCAGGGCGAGGGCGTGATGGCACGCATCTACCGCGAGATGCCGCTCAATTCGATCTGGGAAGGTGCCGGCAACATCATGGCGCTGGACCTGCTGCGTGCTTTGCGTGCACCGGAAATGGCCGGCGCCCTGGAACACGAGGTTGCGCCGGCACGGCACGCGCACGCGGTCCTGGACCGGAGCCTGGCGGCCACCTTGCGGGCCATCGACGGTCTCACCGAAGAAGCCCAGGCCCGTCGCCTGGCGCGCGATCTGGCATTGCTGCTGCAGGCAGCGCTGCTGCGCCAGCATGCCAGCGATGCGGTCTTCGATGCTGTCTGTGCGTCGCGCTTCGAGGCCGCCGCCGATGTTTTCGGCCTGCTGCCGGCTGGCACCGATGTCGACGCCATCATTACGCGGGCGAATCCCGCGCAGATGGTCTGAACTGCATGACAGGCGCTCAGGGCGTCCCGAGAAACAGGTAGAGATTGGAATAGCCGCCACTCGATCCCGAAGTCGAGTAACCGTAACCCAGGTAGACCGGGCCGAGTGGCGTTTCTCCCCCAAGGTAGATGGCGGTCGAGTTGATCCAGCCCTTGAGATTGGTTTCGGTGTAGGGCGTGCCGACCTTGGCCGCTTCGAAAGCAAGCCCCAGGCGCATGTCGCCGCGCAGGCCGAGCGGCAGGCGGCCGATGATCCTTTCGGCACGCAGATTGCCATAACTGATGTCATCGCCCTTCAACTGGCCGACGGCGAAAGCGGTCATGTTCAGCATGCCGCCGAGTTTGCCGGGATCGTAAATGGGCAACTGCCCGATGGGTGAACCCTGATACGACAGCCGACTACTCAATACCCAGTCGCCAACACTGTGAAAAGCGCTGGCACCGGCATCGAGTTTGCTGAAGTGGTTCGCCGGTGAGTCGAAATACTCGATCGTGGAACGCCAACCGCTGGTCGGGAAATAGAGGCGATCGGTCTGGTCGAGGTCGATCCGGCCAAACCAGCCGCCATACCGCTTCGATGCATTCGGCAGCAGCGGCGAACCGGTATCGAGCCTGGGATTCCACCATTGTTCCTCCCAGCCAAGGTGGGCCTGGCCGATCGCACCGAGGTTGATTCCCCCACCGAGTTTGGCGCTGCCCTGGAGAAGCCGGTATTCGGCGAGCTTCTGATCGTCCTGATAGATGCCGTTCAATTTGCTGCCATAGCGCAGGTTGGTTTCGACGAAGTAGCGCTGGCGCTCATCGACCGGTTGGTAATAGTCGATCCCGATGCCGTTGTTCGAACCGATCTCGCCAAAGGTCAGCAGTTCTCCGCCCAGTGAGTTGAGCCAGGTCTTGTGGTAGGCAAGGCGCAGGTTGTAGGTCGAATCGGCCTTGAAGTTGGTGTCGAGGTTGACGCCGTAGCGGAGGTAATCGGGTCCCCAACTCTTCTCGAGTGGCGTCACGCGCAGGATGTTGCGGTCGCGCTCGGTGAGCATTTGGTAATCGACATGCTCGTAATAGCCATCGCCATAGGTCCGCAGCAGCTCGGCATTGATTCTGGTCGGGTCGACTGGATCCCCCGGCTTGAGATCGATATGCTGTTCCACCATCGTCGGGTTGACCCGTTTGAGTCCGGCGATCTGGATTTCATGAACCTTCGGTGCTTCGCGTCGGGCCATCTGGAACTTCCCGGCCCAGGCGGCATAAGCGGCTTCGCTGACGGTCAGCGGGCGCAGGCGCTCAGCGACTGCTTCGGTCGCCGCCACGCCGCGATCGGCGGTTTCCGAGGTACGTTTGAAGTCCCCCGCGCTGACCCCTTCCAGGTCGGGTTTGATGTAAATGTCGGTTGGTTTGAGCGTGGCCAGCGAGCGGGTGACGTTCTGCTCGGTCAGGATATTCACCATCTGCGCCGCGACGCTCAGCAGCCCGCTGATCTCGTCGGCCTTCAGCAGCGGCGAGCCAACATTGACGGCAATCACGATGTCGGCCTGGCAACGCGTACGCGCTTCGTCGATCGGCACGTTGTCCACCAGGCCGCCGTCGACCAGCTTGTTGCCCTGGGCCTCGACCGGCGACATCAGGCCGGGAACCGACATGCTGGCGCGCATCGCGGTGGTCAGGCTGCCGCTGCGAAAGACCACCCGTTCACCATGCACGATGTCGGTAGCGATGATCGAGAGCGGCAGCGGCAGTGCCGCGATTTCCCGTTCCCCTTGATAATCACCCACCAACTGGTTGAAAAACAGTTTGATCTTCTGCCCGGTCACTACGCCAGTCTGATACTTCAGTCCATCCGCACCGACGCCGGTTTCCGAAGCCGGCAGGAAATGCTTTTCCAGGGCCTTCTTGCGATAATTTCGCTGCGAGTACGGCGGGTCGTCCTGGAACAGGTCATCCCAGTCGGCTTTTGCCAGTTCCTGACGCATGATCGCCGGAGTGAGTCCGGCGGCGTAGGCTCCGGCCACCAGCCCGCCCATGCTGGTGCCGGCGACGCAGTCCACCGGCACGCGCATTTTTTCGAGCACTTCGAGGACGCCGATATGCGCCGCGCCGCGCGCGCCACCACCGCCGAGAACCAGGCCGACACGCGGCCGGGCGGGGGGTTGGTCGTTGGCGCTGGCCATGGCGCTGGCGGCGAGCAGCGCGAGCAGCAGGTGCCGGCAGGGCATTCCGTTCATGATCGCTCCGTACCCCAGATTGGCAAGCTGCTGCCCGCCTACGATCCTGTCGTCAGCGAAGGTGTCGATCTGAGAATGGTCAGCACCGCCTGCGCGTGTTCCGCGGCATCGCGGCCGATACTCGTCAGATAACCGCCGTCGACCAGCGTCAGCAGCCCCTTGGCATGCAGCCGCCGCGTCGCCGCGATGATCGCCGGGTCGGCGGTCTTGTGAATCTTGATTCCCTGCTGGGTGCTGCCGAGATCGAAAAAGACCAGGGTGTTGAGTTCATCGACCAGATCGGGTGTAAAAGGCATGGTAATTCCTCGTTGGTCGCAACCAGTGGTGACCGTGAGGCGCAATTCTAACCCGGCTTGCCCTTGTGGCTCTCGGGAAGTGCATGAGCTGGGTGTGATGCAAAGGGATGCGCCAGTGTCGTGGCTTGGGCTGAGCCTGCGAAGCCCGGCAAGTCTCCCACTCGCCATGACGCGTCAGCGGGCGAACCCGGTAAATCGAGAGCAGAGCGATACCGTCAGGAACTGCAAGAAAGCATCGAACACCCCGCCCGGTGTCTCGCCCAGTCAGGCCGCTTGGCGCTGAACGCTTCCCGCCCCGGCTGTTCGTCATAGGGATGGCGCAAGACTTCCAGCAAATCGTGAATCATCTGCGTGTCGCCCTCTTCCGCGAGGTCGATCGCCTGCTGCGCCAGGTAGTTGCGCAGCACGTAGCGTGGGTTGGCGGCGTTCATCCGTGCGGTACGTCGCTCTGTCGGTTGCCCTTCCTGCCGCAGGCGGGCAGCGTAGCGCTGCAGCCACTGCAGCAGATCGCCGGCAAAACGCTGCCGGAGATCTTCACGGTAGAACGACCCCTGCACGACATCGACGCTCGGTTGCTCGATGTCCAGCCGTGCCAGGCTGCGGAAAAACTCGCTCATGTCGATCTCCGTCCGATGCATCAGTCCGTAGAGATCCTCGAGCAGGTCGACATCGTCTTCCTGCCAGCGTTCAAGGCCCAATTTGCCAGCGAAGGCCGCACGGAATTCGTTGGCATAGACCTCGCCATAACGTTCGAGCGCGTCGGCCAGATCGCCGGGTCTGGGCATCAGCATCGCCAGCGCCTCGGCCAGTCGTTCGAGATTCCAGAGCGCGATCGCCGGTTGCCGGGCAAAGCAGTAGCGACGGGTCGAGGCGTCGGTGGTGTTGGGTGTCCAGCCGGGATCGAAATTGTCGACCCAGCCATAGGGGCCGTAGTCGATGGTCAGGCCGAGAATCGACATATTGTCGGTATTCATCACCCCATGCACGAAGCCGACGCGCATCCAGTGCACCATCAGGCGCGCGGTGCGCTCGCAGATTTCCCTGAACCAGGCGGCCAGGTCGTACTCGGGGCCAGCGACCAGTTCGGGGAAGTCGCGTGTCACGGTGAACTCGACCAGGCGCTGCAGCAGGGCGCGATCGCTGCGCGCCGCCAGCAGCTCGAAATGGCCGAAGCGGGTAAACGAGGGTGCGACCCGGCAGACCACCGCACCCGGTTCGGCGACCGGATGCCCGTCGTAGAACATGTCGCGGACAACCGCTTCGCCGGTGCCGACGAGACTCAATGCGCGTGTCGTCGGCACGCCGAGGTGATGCATCGCTTCGCTGCACAGGAATTCGCGGATCGATGAGCGCAGCACCGCGCGGCCGTCGGCGCGTCTTGAGTAGGGCGTCGGGCCGGCACCCTTGAGTTGCAGTTCAAAGCGCTGTCCCTGACGGTTGATCGCTTCCCCGAGCAGGATCGCGCGGCCATCGCCGAGCTGTCCGGCCCACTGTCCGAACTGGTGGCCACCGTAGCAACTGGCATAGCTGGTCATGCCGGGCAGCAGTCCGTTGCCGGACAACGCGGCGAGCACTTCGGGTGCGGCCATCGACTGTTCGTCGAGATCGAGCGCTGCCGCCACCTCGCGCGAATACGCGAGCAGGCGCGGCGCGGCGACCGGCGTCGGATCGACCGGCGACCAGCAGGCGCCGAAGACCTGCCGCGACACATTGTTTTGCTCGGGGTCACCCGGCAGTTCGCGCAGAAAACGATTATCGAAGGTGAGCATGAAAAGACCGTGTCAGGAGAGCGGTGACGAGCCGGCGGCATTGCTGCGCCATGTGAGGCGTGTCAGCGTATCAGGAAATCAACCCTGTCTGACCAGTTCGACGATCCGGGCAGTATCCAGTGTTCGCGCTCTGGCCTGCATCTCGGGCAGGTAACGGCTTTGTAGCCCTTTGGCTTCGCCGAGCATGTCGTCGAAAGCTGCACGCAGCATCGGCGCCGAGAAGCTGCGGCCGCCGGCGTAGTAGCGTTTGGCGACGTGCCCGAGCGCATAGGTGCTGGCGAAACTCATTCCCGAACTCACCGCCTGTTTGCCGAGGCTGCCCAGGAGGCCGCCACCGATCTTGCCGAGCAGGCCGCCGAGCAGCTTGCGGCCAGCCTGTTCGAGATACTGCGAGCTCAGCCCGACGCCGAGGGTTGCAAGAAAATCCTTGATATGGCCGCGATCGAGTTCGAAACCGTAGGATTTGCCGATGCGATAGACCAGTTTCATCTGCAGCGGGATGATCGCCATCGTCGCCAGCGATTCCGGCAGCAGTTCGAGTGCGCCATTCAGGATCGCGGCATTGAGAATCGCCTGCTCCAGTTCCGTCTCGCTCAGCGTAGACGCATGCTCGGCAGCAGGAATGGAGGCGGGTGCCGGCGGCGGGATCTGTGAGCTGCTGCTGGCGCCGGCAGCAAGCGGCAGCGCCGCGATGGCTTCCGCCTGTTGGCTGTAGACCGCCGACTGCTGCAGGTCGAGCGCGAGAGCGCTGCGCAGTTCAGCGAGAAAAGCCTGTTCGGCAGCACTTTGCACGCCGTCGGCGTCACAGACACAGACCGCCATTTCAAAAGCGAGCTGTTGCGCTTCCGGGGAGGTCAGCGTGGCCACGGTTGACGCCATGGATACGCGCTTGAGCAGCACATCCTGATAGAGCGCGGCGATATTGATCGATCCCTCGCCGGCCAGGGCGTCGGCGATGCGCTTGAGTTCGGCACGCTCGGATTCGTTCTTGTGGCCGTCGGCAAAGGCGGCCATCAGGCAAAGGGTGAGAATGGCTTGTTGTTCCTGCTCGTTCATGCGAAGTGTCTCCTGGGAAATGGTGGTTTGGCCCGGCGAGTATCCGGAAGTTCCGCGCCACGATCAAGACGGATGTGTTGCCAGTGCGCTGCGCTCGGGCATTCAGCGAGTCGGCAGCCGCACCAGAACTTCCAGGCCGCCGCCGGGCGCGTCGGCCAACAGCACCTCACCGCCACAAGCGACGGCGATTCGCCGCACGATCGCCAGACCGAGTCCGCAACTGCCGTCGGTGGCGCGCGCCGGTTCGAGCTGGGCGAAGGGTTCGAGGGCGCGGCTGCGATCTGCGCCGGCGATTCCCGGCCCGTGATCACGCACGCGCAGCGTCGCGATGCTTGTACTGGCCAGTGCCAGTTGCACCTCGACCGGTGGCGCACCATGCTGCAGGGCGTTGTCGATCAGGTTGTCGAGCAAGCGTTGCAGATTGCCGGCGGTGATCGCCACCCGGCATTGCGCCGCGGCGTCGCTGACCGTCAACTCGACGGCACGGCCGAGTTCGCGCTGGCGGGCGACGCCCTCGCGCAGCAGCGCCGCGATGGCCAGCGGCGCTGGCGCAGCATCGGGGTTTTCGCTGCGCAGGAAGGCCAGGCATTGTCCGACGATCCGCTCCATGTCATCGACGTCGCGCACCAGGCCGGCACATTCGCTACTTCCTTGCGCATCGCCGGCGAGCAGCGCCAGACGCAGACGCAAGCGCGTCAGCGGTGCCCGCAGGTCATGCGTCAGACCGGCGAGCATCTCACGCCGCTCGGCCGCTGCTGCGGCCAGTTGGCCAAGCATGGTGTTATGGCGCTCGGCCAGGCGCCGCACCTCGCGCGGACCTTCCGGTATCGCCGTGCGTGCAGCGCCGTCGCCGGTCGCCGCGACGGCGTCGCCGAGGCGTGCCAGCGGACCGACGATGCCATGCACGAAAAGGCCGGCGATCAGCAGCACGGCGGCCAGCGTCATTGCCAGAAACAGCCACAGATCGGTGGGTAGCGCCTGCGGTTCGAAGCGCGGTGGCGGCAGCAGCAGCCACCAGCGCTCGCTGCCGGCCATGAAACCGATCCACAGGCCGCTGCGCTGTCCAGGACCGCCGTGCCGGAGCAATACCGGCTCGCCGAGACGTTCGGCGAGATCGTTGGCGAGGCGGCGGGCGAAGGGAAAGCGTGGCTGGTGGAGCGGTACACCGCTGCCATCCGGACGCAGTTGCAGTCCCTGCTCGCCGGCATCGGCAGCACTCAGAGCCTGGCGGGCGGCATCGCCGAGTCCCGGCAGCACCACCTGCAGCAGACGCACCTGGCCGGCGATCAGTTGCACCGTCTGATGGACGTGCGAGCTGCGGCGGAAGTGCCCGAGCAGCGAGAAGGTGGCAATCTCCGCGACGGCGATGACGGCAATCACCAGCAGCACCGTCCGTCCGGCCAGCGAGGCGGGGAAGATTCTCATTCTGCAGCGGCGTCGCCAGGCGCATCCGGAACGAAGACATAACCGATTCCCCACACCGTCTGCAGATAGCGCGGGTGGGCGGGATCGGTCTCGATCAGGCGCCGCAGGCGGTGGATCTGAACGTCGATGGCGCGGTCGAAGGATTCGCTGGCGTCGCCGCGCGTCAACTCGAGCAGACGCTCGCGCTTCATTGGCTGCCTGGCGTGATGGATCAAGGTGTTCAGCAGCGCGAATTCGCCACTGGTCAGCGTCACCGCCTGATCCTTTCTCGACAACTGACGCGCAGCACGGTCGAAGAGCCATTCGCCGAAGCGCGTCACGCCTCCCTCGGGATCAGGCGCCACCAGCGAGCGCGCTCCACGTCGCAGTACCGCTTCGATGCGGGCGACCAGCTCGCGCGGGTCGAAAGGTTTGCCGAGGTAATCGTCGGCTCCCATTTCCAGGCCGATCACCCGGTCGACCGGCTCGTCGCGCGCGGTCAGCATGATCACCGGTCGCATCTCGCCGCGCGCGCGCAGCCGCCGGCACGCCGCCAGACCGTCTTCTCCGGGCAGCATCAGGTCGAGTATCAGCAACTGCGGCTGGTAGCGTTCGAGAAAGGCATCGAGCTGGCGCGTGTCGGGGAGCAGCAAGGTGTCGAAACCGTGTCGGCCGAGATAGGTGGCGAGCAACTGGCGCAGCTCGGCGTCGTCGTCAATGAGGAGGATTTTTTTCATGGTCGTGGCGATTGTGGCGATGAACTGCATTCTATGCCGTCGGCGGCGCCGGTCCGGGCGAAAGAAACAATTTGCAACGCGACGCCGTGGCGATGAAATCGTTTGAAATGCGGGGAGGAGCAGAATGGCTGCATCGCGAAAGGGGCAGGCAAGCGTGCCCGTCGCGATCGATCAACCCCACTTTCAGGAGTCACTCCATGCAATCGAAATTCACCCCCCGTATTCTCGTCGCTGCACTGATCCTGGCGCTCGGCGCCGGCGGTGCGGCTTTCGCCATGAGCCCCGAGCGCTGCGGCGCGCCCGGCGGCCGGATGGAACATCGGATGCAATACCACATGAAGGAGATGTCGCGCCTGCACGACGACCTCAAGCTGGACGCCAGGCAGGAGGCCCTCTGGCAGGACGCCGAGCAGTTCAGTAAGACCAGCATGCGCGAGATGGGCGAGCAGTGGCGCAAGCACCACGAGGAAGTCCTGGCCAGCGTCAGCAAACCGGGTGCCGACCTGCGCGCCGTCGTCAAGCAGATGGACGAACTCAAGGATGCCGGCCGCAAGCAGCGCGAAGCCGGCCGCGACCGCTGGCTGGCGGTATACGACAGCCTCGACGCCGCGCAGAAGGAAAAAGCGCGCCTGTTCTTCAAGAGCAAGATCGAACGGATGGGGCAGGGCGGCCGCTTCGGGCCGGGTGGTCCCGGTGGTCCCGGTGGCCCGGCCCGTTACTGAGCCGCAGCGCTTCTCTCCTCCCGCGACGATTTTCCCTTTCTCCCGTGCGGAGGAGAGTCCGGGGGAGGAAGGTGTGTCCTACAGCGGCCATCCCGCTGTTCATGATTGTCGCGGGGAGATTGAAGATCTCCATAAAATCATCCGGCTCTCCAGGTTGACTTTGACGTCACAATGCTTAGCATTGCGACTCCTTTCTTACAAACCACTTTGGAGAATCAGATGAAATTGAATATCAGCGCAACGTGCCTCCTGCTATCCATGCTGTTCAGCGGAGCCGCTTTTGCCGATGCCGATGACAGGAAGTGGATTTCTCAGTGTATCAAGGACAACAAGGGCGAAGGCGCTACCGCTGAGGTGGTCCGCAAGTACTGCGTCTGCATGAACGACAAGATGGACGAAAACGAAACCCGCTCCATTTCCGTATGGGAAAAGGCCAACCCCAAGGCCATGCATGATTGCGAGAAGCAGTCCGGCTGGAAGTAAATACCCAGCGATCGGGTGATTTCGGGGCCGGGGAAACCCGGCCCCTGCATTACTGTGTTGCTGTTGGCACGAGGTAACGGATCATTTCGTTGAGGAAAACGCGGCGGATTGCATCGTAGCCTCGCTGATTGGGATCCTCGAGGTTCACGAAATACCAATACGTTGGATCTTCGGAATGGTAGTGCGGATGCCTGGAATCACGATGATGCAGTCCGTGACCGAGTAAGGTTCCATGCACGTCGACGACATGTACATTGGCGCGTGCGGCTGCGGCTTCACGGATGTGGCGATTGAATTCAGCATGGATGCGCAGTCCATCCGGCCAGGCCGGGAACGGTTTGATGAATCGCAAGAACACATTCACACGCTCGATGTCGCCAACACCATCGGTGGGATCGAAGATGGTCGCGATGAAGATGTCACAACCTCCGGGAAAACGCGCACTGATCGCGTCGAGCAGTTGATCGAGGCGTTGACGAAAGGCTGCGGCGTACCGCTGTCCATCGCTCCAGGTCGCTCCATAGAGAGCCTCGTCACGCGGCGGGCTCGCACCATAGTCGTGAATGAGGTCGATGCCGCCGGTGGAGAGAACGACAACGCCACGAGTGCTTTGTGACTGTAAAGGAATGAGGGCGATCTGGAAACGAAGATGATCGCCGGAACTGGTGGAGTTTTGCGCGAGGTTGAGCACCCGCAGCTTCGCGAAGACGTGTCGCAAGTCCTTGCCGGTCATGTCCGCTTCGTCTCCGTCGGGTACCTTGACCAGTCGGTCGAAGAAGCCGAACCCAGGCGGTGCGCCAAAGCCCGTGACGATGCTGTCACCCAGTCCCAGCAGCAGCACATCACCGTCGTTCCAGGATGAAGCGAAGGCTTCGGCCGGCACGCCCGGGCCAGCGGGGCCAGATCCCATCCCCGGATGGATGTCGCGGTAAAGCACGTAAAGCACGCCCGCGAGGCACAGCATGATGAGGACAAACTTGAGCCGGATCTGATACCAGCGCGGCTTATTCGTGGTTGTGGTCTTGGTCATCGGGGGATGCGGTGTTCATCAAGGGGCAGCAATTATTCTCTTGCGGTGACTGCTCACGAACCGACTTTCTACCGTAGCGGCACGGCGGAATCGGCGAACGCCCTCCTTCCGGATCGAGCGGACAGCGGCAGGAACCACTCGCCAAGCCGACGACGCGTGCTATTCGATCCGCAGATCATCCGGCGTGTCGATATCCCGCTGGACGCCAGGATCATCCGACGCGATGAGCGTGACCGACCGGGGGTGATCGTCCAGGATTCGCCTGGCGCCGACGTCGCCTTGCAGGCCGGCGAGGTCGGCAAACCAGCGCCGGGAGAAACCGACCGGGTGGCCCCGGCGTCCGCGATAGACGGGCGCGACGATGTCGGCACCGTTTCTCAAGGCCTGCAGCAGCGAATGCAAGGTCGCGGCCGTCAGAAAAGGCATGTCGGCCAGAGCCACGAGCCATCCATCGGCGTCGGCGCTCGCTCGAACGGCGCAGGCCAGGCTGCTGCCCATGCCGGCTTCGGCCTCCGGAGCAAGCCGTACATCGACCGCGGTGTCGGTCAGGAGCCGGCGCAGTTCGGTCTGTTGGGGGCGCAGGATGCTGACCGAATGGGGGCAGACGGCGATCAGGGTCCTGGCCGATGCGATGGCCATTGGCGTGCCATCGCGCAGCCGGTGCAGAAGCTTGTCGGCGCCGAAGCGGCGCGAGCAGCCTCCAGCCAGCAGGATGCCGACGAGTTCGCCAGCCGTCCTGCTCATCAAGCGAGCGGCGGGCCCGCGACGGCGGCCTTTGCGGCCGCTGTCGATTCGTGCCGGTACGGGCCGTTATCGGCTGTCCGGGTCACGATGCCGTATTTGGTGGCCGTCATTTCGGCCAGAATCGATAGCGCGATTTCCGGCGGGGTCCTGCTGCCGATCGCCATTCCCACCGGTCCGTGCAGCCGGCCGACCTGTTCGGCGCTGAGATCGAAATATTGCATCAGGCGCTCGCGGCGCCTGGCGTTATTGCGCCGCGATCCCAGTGCACCGACATAGAAAGCCGGCGATTTGAGTGCTTCGAGCAGGGCCAGATCGTCAAGCTTCGGATCGTGGGTGAC
>RRZU012454285.1_pt1 | contig 48743 bp, 39 predicted proteins | sample 2165561 | NCBI WGS metagenome assembly RRZU01 (sample SAMN10456909, study PRJNA506462) | wastewater metagenome | isolation source: wastewater sludge | place: USA: Moscow, Idaho | reverse complement strand
ACAAAGAATAATGACCGACTCAAGAAAAGTGAAACTTGCGGGGTTGACATAGGTGGTTTTGGCGGCAAAGAGCACCCCGGCAAGCCCGGCCCAGGTGGCACCAAGGGCGAAGGCTGTGAGTTTAATGGTTGTTTTGTCTATTCCCATGGCCTGGCAGGCAATTTCATCTTCCCGCAAGGCAAAGAGTGCCCTGCCTATGCGCGAGTTTTGCAGGCGATTAATGATGAAGATGGTTAAAATGACCATGGCAATGGTCAGGTAATACTGGTAGTTCAGGGCAGCTGTTACAGACAGGTCAAAATCAAAAAGACCGGGTCTGGGGATATTTGAAATGCCGCTGGCACCGTTGGAAAATTCTGTCCAGTTATTGAGCACCAGTTGGATAATTTCACCAAAACCAAGGGTGACAATGGCCAGATAATCGCCACGTAATCTGAGAACAGGCAGCCCCAGGATGATGCCAAAAAGTGCGGCAAAAAGCCCGCCAAGGGGTAGGGCCAGCCAGAAACCAAGATGAAAATAGTGATTAAGTAGGGCGTAGGAGTAGGCGCCCACGGCATAAAAGGCCGCGTAGCCAAGATTTAATAGACCAGCCACACCCACAACAATATTGAGACCCAGCCCCAGAATAACATACATGAGGGCAGTGATCATGATATTGACCTGATAGGTGGAGAAAAAGGCCGGAAAGGCTAGAAAAAAGAGGGCTGCCACCACGTACAGGGGCCGCGCCACCTTGGCCTGACTGAAAAAAGCTACGAGGGAAGACGGTTTCTGCTCGCTTACTTCTTCATCGGATGCATTATTATTTTGATCTCGCCGACGCTTGAAATAACTGACCAACAAATAAGCACAAAAACTGCCGGCACCCACGTAAAGAAGATTGTGCCAACGCCAGATAACTACATTCTCAGTGGTGTTTACCTTGATTACCAAGAGGGGAAAGGTGAGGAACATGAACCACAGGGCAGTGACGCCTGCTTTGCCAATTTCTTTTATGGAAAAGAGATGCATGGTGAAAAGCGTCCCCGCAATCAGACTTTTTCGATGGAGGCCTTGCCTAATAGACCGGCAGGACGAAAAATTAAGATGAGGACCAAAAGTGAAAAGGCAAAGGCATCCTCATAAGAACTGGAGATATACCCCGTGGCAAAGGCCTCAGTCAATCCAAGGACAAAGCTGCCAAGAACAGCGCCCGGAATTGAGCCGATACCGCCAAGTACGGCCGCGGTAAAGGCCTTGATTCCGGCAATAAAACCAATATAAAAGTTAATCTGGCCAATGTGAGAGGCAATGAGCAGACCCCCAAGGGCAGCCAGTGCAGAACCGATAACAAAGGTAATGGAGATTACATGGTCTACGTTGATGCCCACTAAAAAGGCCATGGTCCGATCCTGGGCTGTGGCCCGCATGGCCTTTCCCGTGCGTGTAAATTTGATGATCAGGGTCAGAAGGATCATCACCACTGCCGTGGTAATGAGGATAACCAGTTCTGATGAACCCAGGATGGACGAATACTTGCCCATGAACTCAAAATCGGGAATCAGTTGGGGAAAGGGAAGAAAGTCAGAAGTCTGTGCCAAAAGCACATAATTTTGCAGAAAAAAAGACATCCCTATCGCCGAGATCAAAGGAGAGAGTCTGGGGGCCTTTCGCAGTGGCCGATAGGCAAGCCGTTCGATGGTATAGCCATAGGCAGCCGCCCAGATAGTTGCCGCTGCAGCGGCTAGGAAAAGGACTGCCAAAAGTGGCAGGCCATACATATTAAGAACGGTGGAGACGATGAGAGCTGTAAAGGCTCCAATCATATAAATTTCGCCATGGGCAAAGTTGATAAGGCCAATAATGCCGTACACCATGGTATAGCCCAAGGCAATCAGGGCATAGATGGAGCCGCGGGTTAAGCCGCTTAAAAGCAGTTCAAGGAAATATTCCATCGAATCTAAATAAGTAAAGTATCAAAAAAAATAAGAAAATACAGAAGCCCAGTGTATAAGAAAAGGGCTTCTGTATGTGAACAAGCAACTGGCTTGAGAACGGCTAAAAAACCTTCAGGTGTGCAAACGCAGAAAATTACCGCACCTGAACAAACTCACCATTTTTCACCTCATACATGGAGAAACCAATTCCTTCTGGCTCGCCGTTGGCGGCAAACTTGATCTCCCCAAAGGGAGTAGCAACTTTTTGGGAGTGCAGCACATTGACAATGGAATCAAAATCCATGGATGGGCTTTTGGCTAAAGCATTGGTGATTGCCAAGGTTGCGGCAACACCATTATCAAAAAAAGCTCCTGGCTCTGCGCCTTCAGCCTGTTTGAATTTTTCCCTATATTCAACAGTGATAGGATTTTTTGACACATCTGCCGGACCTGTCACAAAAGCGCCTTCGGCATTTTTGCCAGCTACTTTGATAAAGGTGGGATCCTTAGCGCCATCATCAGATACAAAGACGGTTGTCAGCTTTTTCTGCCTCATCTGACCCACAATCTTCGATGCCTCAGGATGGTAACCGCCAAAGATAACAACCTCAGCCTGGGAGCGTTTAATTTTCTGCACTACGGCTGAATAATCCACAGCGCCCGGTGTGATGCCTTCAAAGAGCAGAACTTCTGCCTTGCCGCTTTTCTCAATAAGCTGTTTGGCAAATTCAGCCAGCCCTTTGCCATAATCGCTTTTGTCGTGCAAGATGGCAATTTTCTTGGCGTGCAGGGTATCAATGGCAAAATCGACTTCCGTTTTTGCCTGGAGGTCATCCGAGGCGATGGTGCGGAAGAAGTTCGGGTATTCTCCACCTTGCGTTAAATCTGGCGTGGTTGCTGATGGAGAAATGACAGGAATTTTCGCATCTCGGTAGATCGGGAGGGCTGCCTTGGTTGGGCCAGAACAGATATGTCCGATGACTGCCTTCACACCATCTGACACAAGCTTAGTTGCTGCATTGGTGGCCAGTTCCGGCTTACAGGCATCGTCTGCTGAGACAATTTCAATCATCTTGCCGTTAATGCCACCAGCAGCGTTAATATCTTTAACCACAAGCTGGGCTGCTTTGAGTGTAGGCAGCCCATAGGAGGCCAAATCGCCGCTATGCGCGCCGGCAACGCCAAGTTTAATCACATCCGCGGCAAAGGCCTGACTGGCCATGGCTGTGAGAAAAAGGACTGCGGCAAGCATGGGGAACAGGTTCTTGTATTTTGACATGAATTGACCCTCCGATGTGTCGTGAAAGAGTAAGGATTTTTCTTTTTTGTGAAATTTTCTTATTACCGTATTGAGATATTTTTGCACTAAAAATGAAGGATAAGCCAAGCACCCATTAGCCCTTGGCTGCCGCCGCTGCCTTTTTAAATCCTTCAGCCGAAGCTCGAATAACCTTTTCGTCTACACAGAAGGCGAGACGAAAATGTCCTGGTAAACCAAAGCCGCGGCCGGGTACAGCCAGAATTTTTTCCTGCTGCAGCAACTGGCAAAAACGGACGTCATCTTCAATAGGTGCTTGGGGAAAGAGATAAAAGGCGCCCTTGGGGCGTACATATTTAATACCGGCCGCATCAAGGATGGGACAGAAGGCATCAAGCCTTTTGGCGTAAATGGCGCTATCCACAGAGGCTTCCTGCAGTTGGGCAACAACACGCTGCATCAGGGCAGGGGCATTAACAAAACCAAGAATGCGATTCGCCAGGGTCAGCGCACCCAACATCTCCTGTTTTCCGTCCATCTCCGGGTGAACAGCTATAAAACCAATGCGCTCACCGGGCAGGGAAAGTTCTTTTGAATAGGAGGAAGCCACAATGGTATTTGAGGATGCCGTCATGAGCGGGGCCACGGTATGCCCATCAAAAACAATGTTCCGATACGGTTCATCCGAGACAACATAAATGGTGTGTTTAAATTTTTCCCCGGCTTTTTTCAGCAGGTCACCCAGTTTTTTTAATGAATCTGCTGAGTAGATCTGTCCGGTGGGGTTATTGGGGCTATTGATAAGTACAATCTTTGTCCTTTCATTTAGGGCCGCTTCAATGGCCGTTAAATCAAGATTGAATTCAGCATCGGTCGGTACCGGATTGAGCACGCCGCCATGGTTGTCCACATACATGCCGTATTCAACAAAGTAAGGAGATGGCGTTATCACCTCATCACCGGGATCAAGCAGGGCCTTGAAGATGACATTCAGTGCGCCGGCAGCGCCACAAGTCATGAGGATATCTGAGCCTTGGATGGGAACCATTTGCTCTTTAGAGAGTTTTTTGGCAAGGGCCTCGCGTACAAAGGGAAAACCCTGATTAGGCATGTAGCCATGAATTCCGGGAGTTTCGTTATCTATAACCTCGCGGATAACCGAATAGAAAAGCGGTGGAGGTGGTACATCCGGGTTACCTAAGCTGAAGTCGAACACATTGTCTTGCCCAAATTCGGCCTTCATGCGCGTCCCCTCTTCAAACATCTTGCGAATCCAGGACGATTTTTCCGCAAAGGTACGCATTTTTTTCGCTATGCCCATATCACTCCCTCCAAAAGAGAATCCTAAATGAGAAGGGCGGCACGAGGTGGCCGCCTCTTTTTGGTAGTAGAAAGCCTTTTATTTATTTGGCGAATTTCTTCTCAAAATAGCTGTAGGCCACGTTAATTTCCTTCATCTTTTCTTCGGCAACCCGGCGGAACTCCTCACCCAGGTGGCCAACCTTATCAGGGTGATACTGCATGGAAAGTTGCCGATAGGCCTTTTTAATCTCTTCAAAACTTGCATCGCGGTCAAGTCCGAGCACGGCGTAATAGGCATCTTCCTGCTCACGGGAAGAGGCAGCCTCCTGTCTTTGTCTGTAGGTGTATTTAGCTTCAAAGGTCCGCTGGTCATAGGTCGAAATGCCGAGTTGTTGTGCTATCTCCCGGGCTAGTCTAAGCTCACTTTCCGGGGGCGGTTGCTTGGTGTGAATTGTCTGATAGATCAGTTCAATGAGAATGAGCCTTGGCTCATAGGCAAAACTTGTGCGAAACTCCTCAACCAGGTCATGGAGACTGGTGTCATTTTCCCTGGCCTCCTTGATAATCTGCTTCACCCACAGCATCTGATCCTGGTTGTAGCGCAGGCTGTACTGAAAAAAGTTAAGCATAGTGCTCAACTCAGCCTTGGTAAAATGCCCGTCTGACTGAGCTATCTTTACTAAAATATTAACAAGAAGAAAGACAAAGCGGTTGTGACTCTCTGTCTGCGAGGCAGCATAGGTGGAGATTCTGCTGCGCATGTAGTAAGTAAAGGCCCAGAAAAGGCCAAAGATGACCAGAATACCTGTGAGGCCCGAGTAGAAGAGCACACCTATGAGCTTGAGCAAGGCCGGGGCACCGCCAGTCAGCAGCACCAGGAGTACTATAAGCAGCAGGCAGCCACCGCAACCGGGCTGGCTTTGTTGTCTATATTCCATTGAGAAGTCCTAGAGCAGAAAAACGTATGGGCCTGGTCCCTTAGTCACAGGCTACGCCAACTTATTTGGCAGAGACGGTAAAGAGGGCGTCAACAAATTCACCAGCTTCAAAGTCACGCAGATCATCAATTTGCTCGCCAATACCAATAAAACGCACCGGGATTTTTAGTTCCCGGCAAATGTTGGCCACAATACCACCCTTGGCGGTGCCGTCAAGTTTTGTCAGGGCCAAACCACTGACGCCCACGGCCTCATGAAAAAGTTTAGCCTGCGATATGCCATTCTGGCCAGTTGTTGCATCAATAACCTGTAAAACCTCGTGGGGAGCCCCGGGTAGACGCTTGCCGATGACGCGCTGTATTTTCTTCAGTTCTCCCATGAGATTGACACTGGTGTGCAAGCGACCAGCCGTGTCTATAATAATAACATCCGCCTTCTGGGCTATACCGTATTCGATGCCGTCATAAACCACAGAGGCTGGGTCGGCCCCAGTCTGTTGCGCAACGATGTCCACACCTACCCGACTGGCCCAGATCTTGAGCTGATCAATGGCCGCAGCGCGGAAGGTATCTCCGGCAACAAGAAGAACCGACTGGCCCGATTGCTTAAACTTTGCCGCAATTTTGCCAATGGTAGTTGTTTTGCCCACGCCATTGACTCCAACCACCATAATCACAAAAGGGCCTTCTTCAGGCATGACCAAGTCCGCCGGCTGTTCAGAGGCTGTTATATAGTCAAGCATACGCTCGCGCAAAATGGCTTTTAGCGTCATGGGGTCGCTTAGCTTATCTCTTTTCACTCTCTTTCTCGCAAAATCAAGGAGCTCCATGGTGGTGCTCACCCCAAGATCAGCGGTGATGAGAATTTCTTCAAGTTGATCGAAGAGATCCTGGTTGATCTCCTTCTCGCCCATAAAAAGACGGTCAAGTTGATAAACAAAAGAATCTCTGGTCCTGCCTAACCGCTCCTGTAGGCGTCGAAACATAGATTTTGCTTCAGGCTTTTGCTGCACAGGAGACACAACTGTTGTTGCAGTTTCCTTGGAGTCGAGTTCTTCAACGGAGATGTGTTCTTCCTCTGGAAGCCCAACTGTACTTTCTATTACTTCTTCAGGTTCTGCAGCGCCGGGTGCATCTTCTTCTACAGGAAAGGCTGGCAGAGCGGCTTCGACTTCATCAGCTTTATGTGCTTCCCCTGCTTTATGAGTATCAGGCGTTTCCCGCACCTCTTTCTCAACTTCAACCTTGGGTTCCTTTATCTCTTTAAAGGTAGAGCTGAGTTGTTCTTTCTTAATTTCTACTTTTCCAACCAGATTTTGAGAAACGGCAGAGAGCGCAGGCTCTGATAGTTCTTCTGATTTTTCCTCAAGGACCGTCTTTTGAGAGATTGAGGAGGCTATCTCTTCCTCTTCTTCTTGGGAAGTGGATGGCTCTTCTATGAGAACTTGCTCTTTATCTGGCAGTTTTTTTGCAGCAAGCTCGTTTTGAGCAGCTACGGGTGGCTTTTCTTGGACAATTGGCTCTGCGGCAGACGACTGTTCGTCGTCTATCGCAGATATAGCACCAGATGGAATTTCTTCTTCAGACTGTGGGGCCTGTTGTTTGCCGAATTTTTTTTTGAACCAGGCGAGCATCAGGTTAATTCTCCGCTTCTTGTCGTTCCTTTTTCCATAACAACCTCCAGTGCCTCTTCAATAGTGTGGGGATAATGAAAGATAACGTCTTTTCTAATTTCTTCAGGAATTTCAAGGACATCTTTCTTGTTTAGCACAGGTAAGGCCAGCTCCTTGATGCCGGCGCGCAGGGCTGCTAGCACCTTTTCATTTATTCCACCCACAGGCAAGATATCACCTCGCAAGGTGATCTCTCCAGTCATGGCTACATCCTGACGCACAGCCTTTCTGGAGAGCACCGAGTAGAGCGAAGACACCATGGCCACACCAGCAGATGGGCCGTCTTTAGGAATGGCTCCCTCAGGCACATGGACATGCAGGTCTGTTTCCGCAAAAATCTCCGGCTCAAGCCCCAAACTCCTGGTGTGGGATTTGATATAGGTCAGCGCTGCCGTGGCAGATTCTTTCATTACATCCCCAAGCTTGCCGGTCAGAGTTAAACCACCTCTGCCTTGCATGCGAGAGGTTTCAATAAAGAGGATTTGTCCACCCACTGGCGTCCAGGCAAGCCCCGTGGCTAGCCCTGGTCCCCAGCTACGGGTCTTCATCTCTGGGTAAAAACGCTGTGGCCCGAGGAAATCATATAGAGATTCCGGTGCAATGGTAATGGTGCCACTGTGCCCCCGGGCAATTTTCGCTGCCACACCTCGGCAGAGCGCCGCTATCTCCCGCTCCAGATTGCGCACGCCAGCCTCCCTGGTGTAGGAGCTGATTAATTCGCGGATGGTTTCTCGCGGGAGCTGCAAATCTTCCTCGCTTAAGGCATGGGCCTGTAGTTGTTTCGGCAAAAGATGGCGAAGTGCAATAGCTACCTTTTCTTCCAGGGTGTAGCCCGACAATTCGACAATCTCCATACGGTCCCGCAGAGGGCCAGGTATGGTATCCAGCACGTTGGCCGTGGCAATGAACATCACCTTGGAAAGATCAAATTCCATGTCCAGGTAATGGTCTGTAAAGGTGGAATTTTGTTCCGGATCAAGCACCTCCAACAGGGCCGAAGATGGATCACCACGGAAGTCTCGCCCCAGCTTATCCACTTCATCCAAAAGAAACACGGGATTATTCGTCCCTGCTCGTTTAAGACTTGAGATGATACGACCGGGCAGCGCCCCGATGTAGGTACGCCTATGACCACGAATTTCAGCCTCATCGTGCACTCCACCTAAGGCAATTCGTACAAATTCTCTGTTCATGGTGCGGGCAATGGACTGACCCAACGAGGTTTTTCCAACGCCCGGAGGCCCGACAAAGCAGAGAATGGGACCTTGAACATCTTCTTTCAATTTACGCACGGCCAGAAATTCAAGGATTCGTTTTTTGATTCTTGCAAGGCCATAGTGGTCTGCGTCAAGATCTTGCTCGGCCTGATTCAGGTCAAGGGAATCTTTAGAAGACTCAAGCCACGGAAGATCAAGGATCCAGTCAATATAGTTGCGCGCAATCATGTACTCCGGGGAAGAAGGAGGAATGCGGTCGAGCCGGTTGATTTCTTTCTCCGCCACAGTCCGCGCCTGTTCTGTTAGGGCCTTTTCAGCAAGGCGCCCTCGCAGTTCCCATACCTCGGCCTTTTCATCTTCATCTTCGCCCAGCTCTTTACGGATAGCCTGCAACTGTTGCTTGAGATAGAATTCACGTTGCCGCTCATCCATATCTTTTTTCATGGTGGCCTGCAGTTGATTACTCATTTCAACTGTTTCCAGACGCTTATGCAATTCACTTGCCACCTTATGCAACAGATCATTGAGCATGGTAATTTCAAGAATCGCCTGTTCATCAACTATCTTGAGGTTGAGCTGAGAGCTGACCAGATAGGCAACATAGAAGGGGTTGCTGAGCCCATTGACCGTTGCCACCAGCTCTTGCGGCAGTTCGGCTGCCGTTACAAGCTTTTGAAATTGTGTTCGAACATTAAAGAGGAGGGCGTCTATCTTTTTATCTTCAACAAGCTCCATCGGTATCTCATGTACCTGGGCCTTCATAAAGGGCTTATCCTGCACAAAACTATCGATGGCAAACTTGCGCGTGCCGCTGACCAGAATCTGATATTGGCCTTCCTGGGCCTTGTTCAGCTTGTGTAGATAACCAACCACCCCTACTTGATAGAGATCACCTTGTAAGAGGATGTCATCTTCTTTGGTTTGCTCTTTTTTGCTGGGAACAAGTCCAATTAAACGATTGCCAAGGAGAACTTCATCAATAAGCCCTTTAGAGGCCTCACTCGAGACCTGCAGGGGAAAGCCCATGCCAGGGTAGAAAACAAAGCCGTGCAAGGGAAGAATGGGCAATATTTCTGGGACAGCGAGTTCTGTTGGGTCTATCTTTTTCTGTTCGTTAAGAGATTCATTTGCCATACCATTATTCTCCGGACTGTATCTGAATCGTTCTTCTGGGATTTTTGCCACGTTTGGGCAGGGATACAAGAAGAACGCCATTGGTGTAACTTGACTCCACTTTCTCTATATCTACGGCAGCGGGCAGGGAGATGGAGCGCTGAAAAGGACCAAGCTCAATTTCAAGCTGATGGATGCAGGCAATAACAGGATGTTCAGGCAACAGCCGTTTGCCGTGCAGATGCACGGTTTGGCTATCGACTACAACCTGCAGGGTTTCGCTCTCAACACCGGCCATCTCCGCATAGAGGAGAAACATGTCCTCCGCTTCATAGAGATCGACTGCGGGCTGCCATCCTTCATCGTCAGCTGGAATCATGCGAGCAATGGACATGCTGCGCAGAATCCGCCCACCATGCTGCATCTGTTCCAGTTCTTTCAGTATCTTTTTGCTGAACCTATCCATACATCATGCTCCCAATTTTCAGTCAGATAACAGGAAGTCAGGTCTACTGTTTGCTGAATTTTTTTAATTATTTTATTTTGAAATTATAAAAAACGGGTTCTTTAGGTAAAAAAGTGCTCAACGGCCTTCTGCTTTCAGACAACATGTGACAGCAGCAAAAGTTTAAGGCGCTGCAAATCACTGAGGAAATATCTATAAGCATTTTCTATGGTTTGTGCAATTAAGCGCAGCAAGAAAAGAGGGCAAAAGGGCCCACTTCAGCATGGGATTTTCGTGTGATTTTTTATTGCTTTTCATTTTCGCGACATTAGTGTAAGGGCCTAGAGACTTTTCCCATGGGATTTAAGAACACGTTTATTGATTTTTTGACGTTCTTTACACATACACATTTCAGGAGGCAGGCATGAGTAGTTCTTGTGGTAGTTCTTGCGGTAGTCAACAACAGGGATCCTGTGGGTCTGGAGATGCTCGTCTTGCCCAACAGGACCTGGCCATCAACAAGTCCATTGGTAAAATTAAGAATAAAATCCTGGTGATGAGTGGCAAGGGCGGCGTTGGCAAGTCTACTGTTGCCGTGAATCTGGCTCTCGCCCTGGCCAAGAGAGGGCACAAGGTGGGGCTGATGGATGTTGATCTGCACGGGCCGGATGTCTGCCGCATGCTCAATTTAACCGGCTCTCTGACTGCACCTGAGGATCCCAATGGGCTGGTCCCGCCCCTTGTCTATAACGATTGCTTGAAGGTGGTATCTCTTGAATATATGATGAAAGATAGAGACGAGGCCATTATCTGGCGAGGTCCCTTGAAGATTCAGGCAATCAGGCAATTTGTTGCCGATATGGATTGGGGAGAGTTAGATTATCTGGTTGTCGATGCCCCTCCTGGTACAGGCGACGAGCCCCTTTCCGTGGCACAAACCATACCTGGTGTTCAGGCCCTGGTAGTTACCACTCCGCAGGAGGTTGCTCTTGCTGACGTGCGAAAGTCAATCAACTTCTGTAAAACCGTGAATATGCCTGTGGTCGGGGTTGTGGAAAATATGTCGGGTTTTATCTGCCCGCACTGCGGCGAGAGTGTTGATATCTTTAGTAAAGGTGGTGGCGAGAAAACAGCCAAAGATTTTGAGCTGCCCTTCCTCGGTGGCATCCCCATGGATCCGCTGGTGGTTGCGGGTGGAGATGGCGGTCAGCCATATCTTTCCTCTGGTAGCGATTCACCTGCGGCCCGTGCCTTTGAATCGGTGGTTGATGCTGTGGAAAGACGTTTGCCGCCAGGTCCTGCCATGGTCAATCCCTTTGAAAACAAGGGTGGTTGCGCCTGTTCCTGCAGCTAATAGCTGGCAACTCAGAGCCAGCCCGCACCTTTTTGTGGGCTGGTGAGACAAATTTTTACGTGGAGGATAAACACGCTATGCTTGTCAAACAACTTGTTGTCGGCATGATGGGAGTCTGTTGCTATGTCGTTTCATGTGAAGAGACGGGTACAGCAGTGGTCATAGACCCAGGTGGAGATGAGGAGCGCATACTCGATTACATAAGCGAACAGGGCCTGAGTGTGAAATATATTATTGCCACCCATGGGCATCTTGACCATGTCTGTGGTAACGGACCAATACAGTTGGCAACCGGCGGCAAAATAGTGATGCACGAGGCCGATGTCGCCTACTTTAGTGACCCGGCCATTCGTGGCTATTTTTCTGGACTGGGTCTGCCCGAATCTCCCCCGGCCGATATCGTGGTGCAAGACGGTGATGTTATCAGCTTTGGTAAGGAGGAGCTGAAGGTTCTGCACACCCCAGGTCACACCCCGGGTGGCATTTGCCTCTACAGTGAACCAAACTGTTTTACCGGTGATACCCTCTTTGTAGGGGCAGTAGGACGAACCGATTTTCCAAAGGGTTCCATGCAGCAGCTCATTACTGGCATTCGGGAAAAATTGCTGACCCTGCCGGAGAACACCCTGGTCTGGCCTGGACATGGTTATGGAGGCTTGCAGTCGACCATCAAACAGGAAATGCGCAGTAACCCTTACCTGTGAAGCCTGGGATGTTTTCATGAGCCAGAATTGGCAAGGGCAGCCGTAAACAGCCATGCGTGCACTTATCTTGGGCACGGCCGGTCATGTCGATCATGGGAAAACGAGTTTTATTCGTGCCCTGACCGGTATTGATTGCGATCGACTGAAGGAAGAAAAGGAACGGGGCATAACCATTGAACTTGGCTTTGCCCACCTCGATCTTCCAAACGACCAACGTCTTGGTATTGTTGATGTTCCCGGCCATGAGAAATTTGTTCGTAATATGGTGGCAGGCGCTGCGGGGATGGACCTGGTGGCCTTCATTGTTGCAGCGGATGAGGGGATTATGCCTCAAACCGTTGAACATTTTGAGATATGCCAGCTCCTTGGCGTTCGGGACGGGTTCATTGTCCTTACCAAAAAAGACCTGGTGGAGGCTGAATGGCTCGCCATGGTCGAAGAGGAGTTGCGGGAATTTTTTCAGGGCAGTTTCTTGGAAAATGCCCCCATACTAGCAGTGAACTCCGTAAGCGGCGAGGGGATAGAAGAAGTGAAGGCTGTCTTGGCCACAAAGGCGGCAGGCATTGATTTACCCGAAGAGTTTGGCCCTTTCCGTTTGCCGGTGGACCGTGTCTTTACCATGAAAGGTTTTGGCACGGTGGTAACCGGTACCTCCTTATCCGGACGCATTACCACGGGAAGTTCACTCACCTTCTATCCTGGTGGGCTTAGCGCCAAAATTAGAGGGATGCAGGTGCATGGGCAGAGCGAGGATGAAGTCGAGGCCGGGCATCGTACGGCCATTAACCTGCAAGGGGTTGAGAAGGAACAGATTGCTAAAGGCGATATGGCTGCTACGCCGGATTCCATGGTTCCCACTATTCTCTTTGATGCCGAGATGCAGCTCCTTTCTTCAGCGACAAAACCCCTGAAGCACCGTACTCAAGTGCGCGTTCATCTTGGAGCCCGGGAGATAATGGGGCGTATTTCTCTTCTAGATGGGGATACGCTAAAACCCGGTGAACAAGCGCTTGTGCAGCTGATGTTACAGGAAAAAGCTGTTGCCTGGCCAGGAGACAGGTTTGTGGTGCGTACCTATTCGCCGGCGACTACCGTTGGTGGTGGCCGCATTTTAAGTGTTGCTCCGAAAAAAAGAAAACGTAGTAACCAGCCCGACCGGGAAGCAGCCCTGGGCATTTTGCAGGTGTACGCTGAGGCCGAACCCGCCGAGATCCTGCTGAAATTTTTGCAGGAGAGCGGTTATAAGGGGCTTGATTTACAGCAGTTGAGTGCCAAAAGCGGCATCTTTGGCAAAAAACTGCAAAAATTACTCGAGCGCCCGGTATCAACTGGCCTAATTGTTGTGGTTGATTCAGAAAGTAAACGCATGCTGGCCGAGGCAGTCGTTGCCCGGATCCAGGAGAAAATCTCTGCACTCCTAGAGGCTTTCCACCAGGACAATCCCTTAAAAAATGGCATGCGCCGCGAAGAGTTGCGCTCTCAATTAAAGCCCAGGGTCGATGCGCGTCTTTTGCAGCATCAACTGGCTGTACTCGCGAAAAAGGGCATCCTGGTGCAGGAGGGAAGCGAGGTGCGACTGGCAGAACATGCTGTGCGCCTGGCTGTGGATGTGCAGGCCGTGGAAGAAAAGCTGGCAGAACTGTACTTAAAAGCTGCCCTCACGCCGCCAAACCTGAAAGAGGCCCTGGCCTTTTTTGCTGAAATTCCAGAAAAAGAGGTGATGCAGGTTGTTGAGCTTCTGGAGACAAAATATACCCTTATCCGGGTGAACAGCGCGCTCTTTTTTCACCAAGATGCGCTGACAGCCCTGCAGGAAAAACTCACCACCTGGCTGCAGGAACATAAAGAAATTGATGCCCCGGCCTTCAAAGAACTCACCGGTCTTACTCGCAAGTTCTCCATTCCCCTCCTTGAATATTTTGACCGTATCAAACTCACCCTGCGCATTGGCGATAAGCGCATCCTGCGCAAAGGTTAGTTTTCTTGCCTATTATTTTTCTTTGGTTGATCGTGCGTCTAGGCTTTAAACTGCCAGTCCTACCTTACTTGAAAGCAGAGTAAACAGTTTTTATTTTGGACATTTCTGGATTAGCCACTTATGGCAGATTTTCCACTTTAAAGTGGGGTGGCAGTTGCAGATAAAAGGTGGAGGCGGGCAGTGGGTCAAAGGAGAGTTGCCCGACGCAGGTAAAATTTAGCGTACCCCCGCCTTTAATCATATCGCCTGTCATCTGAATGCGTTTGGGCCAGAGATAGCCGGTTTCCTTGTCCTGCATATAGGAGAGGTAGCGAATTTCTAACAAAATCTTTTTTTCTTTATTTAAAAGCAGATGCTGCTCTATCCACTTATGTTCCTTATTGAAAAGAACCTGATGCGACAAGTCATTGGCATCTTTCCAGGTATACCAATATCCTGTGTTATCGGTTGAAGATGCCGCCAGCACTTTGGCCTTGTTAACGTCTTCCAAACGGCCGCCTAGAAGGGGCAGCAAGTTCTCTACCTGCAAAGGGCTTGGTACAAATTCACGCCATGATTTCCCGTTAATGCCACCTTGTTTGGCAGAGGCGGCCCGGTTGTCAACCAGGGTGAATTGTTTACCATCTGACACAGCCAGATAAAGTGTACGACCAAGCGGGTCAAAGGCGGTGAATTTGAGTAAATCTGGTTCATCTAGCTGCACAATAGCCGTAACATTGCCTTTGCCAGTGAGTATTTCCCAGGAAATTTCGTATGTGCACTCTGCATCTGACGGAAAGGTACTTTGCGAAAAATCATCAAAGGCGGCTAGGGCATCTTTCTCGACAGTTGGCGGCAGGGCAACTGTTTTAGGTGTTTTGGTATCGCAGCCACTCAAAAAAAACAGAAGTGCCAGGGCCGGTATAAGAGCAGAGAAGTATGTGGTGAAGGTGCGCATCAGGGACTGGGTGCTTGTTCGAGTTGGTGAATGATGTTTAACGTATTTTGCTCAGCTGTTTCGTTTTTACTGTCTATATACAACCTGAGCAGGGTTTTATAAAGGGGAAGGGCCTTTTGAGTATTGCCGCTTGTCATATATACTTCTGCCAGATGATCCAAGATGGCCGGATCATTGAGGATAATAGCATTGGCCTTTTCCAGTTCAAGCAGGGCATCATCCCATTTTCCCAGGCGATAGTACACCCAGCCAAGGCTGTCTCTGATATAGCCATTTTCCGGGGTTAAGGCCACGGCCTTCTGCAGATACTGCAGGGCCTCAGGCAGATTGGTATTGGCATCTGCCCAACTGTAACCAACGTAGTTTAAGGCGGCGGCATTGTCAGGGTTGATGGCAATAATTTTTTCCATCTCCTGTAAGGCCGCGTCATTCTCACCCTTTGATTCTAGATAAAGCCCATAGGTATAGCGTAGGTCTTCATTTTCAGGATAGAGAACGAGCCCTTGTTCAAAGACTTTTCGCGCCATGGATGAGCGACCCTGACTATCGTGCAGGTCGGCAAGCAGGCGATACATGGCCGGGTGCCTGGTTACCGAGTTGGCAATATTGCGTTCCAAGAGCAAGATGGCATCATCAACCCGGTTTAATTCCGTTAAAATGTCAATATGCAAGGACAGCGCATCAAGAAATTCCGGTGCCTTATGGTCAATAAGGCGCACCTGCCTTAAGGCCGCCTGGTAGTTTTTTTCCTGCTTGAGTAAGGCAGCGAGCAAAAATCTGGCTTCGGTCAGCCCATTTTGCCGAACAATCTTTTCCGCCAGTTCCTTTGCCTTGGCATATTTCTGCTGTTTTACATAAAGTCTGGCTATGGCTAAGTCAACCCAGGCTTGATTTTCACTGATCTCGCGCAGGCTGTAGAGCTCTTCTAATGCCTTGTCATCCTTATTTTGGAGCAAGTAGAGACGGACGAGACCGAGGGAGGCGCTTTCGTTCTGTTCTTCTTTGTCAAGGATGTCACGGTAAAGCCTCTCTGCTTGGGAATAGTCTTTGCCCTGTGCCAAGAGCTCTGCCTCTTCTCCCTGGATCTCTGCCGACCAGTTTGCTGCGAGGGCCTTCTGGTAATAGTTGAGGGCCGCAAGGGGGTCATCCGTTGTTCTCAAAAACCTGGCCATGAGGATGTTGCCCTGGTAAGAATTTGGATCCTGCGTAAGGATTTGATCAAGTATCTCCCGGGTCTTTGCGGTTTCATGTTTAGAGAGATACATCTCTGCCAGCGGTAACATGATGGCAGGATCGTTGGGATGGTTTTTGCTGATGATCTGATATTGCAGCATGGCCTGCTCTGTATCTTGTTGGCTCAACAGAACTCTTGCATAGAGCATTCGCAGGTTAACATTGTCAGGATGTTGAGACAGATAGTTCTGCAGCCACAGCTTTGCCTCGGTCGTCCGTTCTAGGCGAAGCATCAGAATAGGGATTTTTTCACTGGCCTCTTCTGCATTGGGATCACAGATAAAGGCCTTTTCGTAAGCCTCCAGGGCCTCATCAAACTGCAGGCGTAACTCTGCGTGCCGCCCCCAAAGAAAGTAAAAGTAGGAGCAAGACAGATCAACATCTTCCTCTAGTGCAGACGGTGGCACCTGTAGGTGAGCTACCGGCGCTGGCGCGGTGACAGTTGCTGCATTCTGTTGGCAGGCGGTACCGGCAAAAGAACATATGGCCAGTGAAAGAATGAAGAGGAGAGACAGTCTATGTTTCATGGCTGATATGCCAGGCCTTTATCTTGGCAGAGTGCGCGGACTCGATGGCGAATTTCGGCCTGCACTGCCTCAAGTGATGCCGCGCCGTTTATGCGGCTGATGTACTTCTGCGGGAAAGAGGCAAAGAGCGCAGCTACTTTTTCCAACTGATCTTTTTGTTCAAAGTCATTGGGAGATTCTCCCCGGCCTTCCCTAATGCGGCGAATCCCTTCATCGGCAGAAATGGTTAAAAGAAGCACCAGGTCCGGTTCTGGGGCAAAGGCATTGCGGTTAAATATGGCAGCAAGATCCCCACCAGCAGCTCCCTGATAGGCTGCTGTGGAAAAATAATATCGATCCGTTAAAATAATATGGCCTGCTGCTAGCGCTGGATTTATGCACTCTTGCACATGATCGCGTCTATCTAAAAGAAAGAGTTCAAGTTCTTCTTCTTTTGTCATTTGGTGCCGCTGGGATAGGAGGCTCCTGATGCGCTTTCCATGGGTGCCGTCTGTTGGTTCCCTGGTTTCCACAACTGTGTGTCCCAGTTCCCGCAGATATTGTGCCAAGAGCGGGATATGGCTTGTTTTGCCTGAGCCGTCTATGCCTTCAAAGGCAATGAGGAGTCCCTTATGCCCTTTGTTCATGGAATTATTCCTCGGTTCCTGGCTATATTCCTGGCCATTGTTAGGGCAGCTGCCAGACTTGTCGGCCTGGCCACTCCTTTGCCGGCAATGTCATAGGCGGTACCGTGATCAACGGAAGTTCGCACAATGGGAAGTCCTAGGGTACAGTTCACGCCATCGTCAAAGTGCAATAACTTAAAGGGGATAAGTCCTTGGTCATGGTACATGGCTACCACGGCGTCAAAGACACCATGGGCTGCCTGATAAAAAATCGTATCTGGGGGCCACGGGCCGCTTACCTGCGCTTTACCGGAAAATGCCTGAATGGCTGGGCCTATTTGCTGCTTTTCTTCAGAACCAAAGAGGCCGCCTTCGCCACCATGGGGATTTAAGGCTGCCACGGCAAGCCGGGGCTCTGCTATGCCAAAATCCTCTTTCAGCGAGGTAAGGGTCTGTGCTATACAGGCAATTATATTAGATGTTTGAATTTTTTCCGGCACCTGTCGGATGGCTTCATGGATAGTTGCGAGTACCACTTTAAGACGTGGACCGGCCATCATCATGCGAACATGTCGTGACTTGGTCAGTGTTGCCAGCATTTCCGTATGCCCAGGATAGGCGTAGCCAGCGGCATGTAAGCTTTCCTTGCTGATTGGGCATGTAACCAAGGCGGAAGCTTGACCATGAAGCAGCAGGGTAACAGCTTTTTCAATATAAAGTGCCATGGCCTTGCCTGTTTGGGCAGTGGGCATACCCCAGTTTGCCTGTGATACATCAGGTGTATCAACTTCATGCACTGCAAGATAAGCGCTGTCAAGTTTTTCGCCGGGCTGCCATAGCCGTACAGGGAGATCTGCGCCAGTGAGCTTTGCTGCCTTTGTTAATACTTCTCTGTTGCCAAGGACAACTATCTGGTCAAGAGGGAGATGGCCCTTTAGCTGCGTGTAGCGGCAGATAATCTCCGGGCCAATGCCTACCGGGCATCCCATGGTGACAAGTAGGGGCTTGTTGGAAACGCTCGTGGCATGCATGGTTACAGAGCTTGGTCAAAGGCATTTTTAAGATGTTCTATCTGCTCCACATCGCCAGCTTTATTCAGCCAGATGCTGAGGACATCAAAGCGGGCAGGGCAGTTGGCACATTCGGTTGCCATCATATAATGAAGCGCAACTTTTGACAACTGCCGTTGTTTGGCTGCATTAACTGCTTCTGCAGGCAAGCCGAAGCGATTAGAAGCCCTGGCCTTCACCTCGACAAAGACGAGCGTGCCGCCTTCTTGGGCTATCAAATCAATTTCACCAAATGATTTTCGGTAGTTGCGAACAAGGATAGCATAACCTTTATTTTGCAGGTACCTCGCCGCCGCCTCTTCTCCTTTTTTGCCGCGCGTTACATTGGTATTTATTTTGTGCAAAAAAGAACCTCTGCTGACAAAAAGGCCGTTTAGCGCAGCAATTTTTCTGCTATGCAGCCTGCTGCTGTTGAACGTATTCGCGAACCCCTCTAAAGGAACTGCGGTGGTGGGGGCAAGGGCCATGAGTGCGTATCGCCTGCAGATGCTCTTTGGTGGGATAGCCCTTGTGCTTGGCGAAATTATACTGCGGGAAGCGGTTATGTAGATCCATCATGTAGGCATCGCGACTTACTTTGGCAGCAATTGACGCCGCAGCAATGGAGACGCTTCGACTTTCTCCACGCACCAGAGCCTGTTGAGGTATATCGAGGGGAAGTGTAAATAACCCGTCTACCAGTAAACAGGCGGGTGCCACGTCATTATTGGCTAAAGCGCAGGCATCTACAGCCCTTTGCATGGCAAGGAGTGTTGCATGATGGATATTGAGGGTAGCTATTTCTTCCGGGCTGGCCGCACCCAAGCCAAGGCAGGCCCCTCTTTGTTGCAAGAGCTGAAAAAGTTTTTCCCGCTGTCTTGCACTGAGCTTTTTTGAATCGCGAAACACGCCCTCTGGACAAGATGTTGACAAGAGAACACAGGCTGCTACAACAGGGCCAGCCAAAGGCCCGCGCCCTGCCTCATCAACTCCTGCCACAGGTAAAAGACCCAGTTTGATGGCAACCTTCTCATAGGCCAGAGTGCTTTCTTCAGTGAAGTCATGCGGCAAGCTTAAATGCACGTTTCTCTTGGAACCGTTCAGGTTAAATGATGGCACTCTCGCAACTCAGATGCAGAAAGGAGGCATAGACCAGCTCAAACTGGGCAATGCCTCCTGAAGCTGAGTAAGGGATAAATAAATAATTAATTAATCCCTTTTTCACGGATACGGGCAGCCTTACCACGGAGATCGCGCAGGTAGTACAGGCGTGAGCGACGCACCCGGCCGCGAGTAACTATTTCAACCTTATCGAGCCTTGGTGAATGCAGGGCAAATGTTTTTTCCACACCAACGCCATGTGAAATTTTACGTACTGTGAAACTGGCGTTCATGTCTCCACGTTTACGGCGGGTTACGACTCCCTGGAAAACCTGTACGCGTTCCTTATTACCTTCAATAATTCGGATATGTACCTTTACGGTATCGCCGGGACGAAAGTCAGGCATATCAAAACGCATTTGTTCACGGTCGATCTGTTGCAAAATATTCATGGTGTTCCTCTTTCTCTTTGAGCTTATCCGCTAGCAGGCGGCGGTTTAATTCTGAAGGATTAGTCTGTTAAATATCAATGTTCTGTGAAAATGTATCTTCTTCGCCCCCAAGTAATCGATCAAGCATAATAGAGGCAGCAGAGCGAACCGATAGGTGGTTATAATCGCCAGTGCCACTTATTGGAGGAAGAATGGCGTCAGCCCCGGAAAGGACTTCTGGTGCAAGCCCCCAGCCCGTTCCCAAGAGAAGCAGAAAGGGCTCACCGTAATGCAACCTCTGTCTCATCTTAAAAAAAGAGAGCGTTCTTTTTGCTGGCCTGGCACAAGTGGCTACCACCGTTGGCCGCTCCCCTGCAAGTTCTGCACTCATGTTTGCCACGGCAGACTCAATGCTCTCACATACCCTAACAAGGGACAGGGCCTCTCCTCTGTCGGGGTTTGCACTTACGCCGTAGCCTTCGCGCCAATGTGAAATTATCTCACCCGCCAGGGTCTGTTGCTCGGCAAAGGGGGTTACTATCCAGTAGCGAGCTACGCCATAGGTGCGGGCCGCGCGGGCAATGTCATGTATGTCTAAATTGGTCAGGGCTGAGCCGATTGATTCGCCTTTACGATTTAACACCGGACTATGCACCAAGGCAAGATCAAGACGAAACGACATAATTCATTCCTTCAGCGAACTACAGCACCTAGCTTGTTTAACTCATCCCAAAGACCTTCTTGAATAAGTAGCCGTTTCTCTTCAGGTTCAACAGTCAGACGAGCCAACAAATCAGGGCGGCGCTCAATGGTCAGACGAATCGACTCAAGAAAACGATACCTGGCCACAGCTGCATGGTCACCGGAAAGCAGTACCTTCGGCACGGGCAAGCCCTCAAAAAGAGGGGGCCTCGTGTATTGACCGTGTTTAAGCAGATTGCGGCTGAAACTGTCTTTTTCGGCAGAGTCGGCGCAACCAAGTGCACCTGGCAACAAGCGACAAACAGCATCGACAACTACAAGCGCAGCCAGCTCGCCGCCACTCAGTACATAGTCACCAATGGAACATTCTTCCTGGACGTATCTACTGGTAAATCGTTCATCTATTCCCTCATATCGGCCGCAGATAAGAATAAGATGATCATACTGGCTGTACCGAGCTGCCTTGGCCTGGCTCAATTTTTTTCCCCGAGGGCTCAACAAAATTATTCTTTCTTTTTCTCCAATGCGTGGCACTGCCTTCAGACAGGCAGTGAGCGGCTCTGGTTTCATCACCATGCCTTCTCCACCACCATAGGGTCTGTCATCGGTCATCTGATGGCGGTCTTTAGCAAATGAACGAATATTATGGATGCCAATATCCAGAAGACCCGCCTCTCTTGCCCGCCGAATTATTCCTTCCTGCAGAGGGGTGAGGAAAAAATCCGGGAAAATACTCAAGAGATCAATACGCATGGGGCTTAGTTTTCTTTTGCGTTAATCTCCAATAGGCCGGGTGGTAGATTGAACTCAACCACTTCTGCACCAATATTTGCAATAAAATCACCCACTGCAGGGATAAAGAGCTCCTGATGATTTTTCTGAATAACCAGGACAGGCTGCCCTCCGGTTTCAAGTATGCCAACGATACGACCGACAATCTGCCCTTCAGTTGTTTGCGCTACTTTCCCCTCAAGGGTATAGAGATAAAATTCTCCTTGGCCAGGGGCGGGTAAACTTTTTGTTTGTATCCACAAAGACAATCCGACTAATGCTTCGGCCTCTATTCGACTTTCACAGTCTACAAAGCGTATAATTGCCGTATGGCTGTGGAGACGTATAGATAGAACAGTGGTAGCTTGCCGTGTATTTTCTTTGTCTTGCCCTACAAATAATTCTTTATATGCAACAATAATCTCAGGGTTGTCCATATCTAATATGGCCCTGACTTCACCCCGAATGCCATGCGGTCGGGTAATCTGACCTATCTTAATTAACTCAGGCTCATCCCCAGAACTGTGCACGTCTTTATTTAGTGCAAGATGTTTAATCTTCTATTATCTCTAAACGAGCCCGACAATCATCAGTTAAAGAGGCGCTCATCAGCATGCGAATAGCTTTTGCCGTGCGACCTTGTTTGCCGATGACTTTACCCAAATCTTCCTGAGCCACACGCAACTCATAGGTAGGAGACTCATCCTCCTTTAGAACAACACTGACTTGGTCAGGTTTTTCAACAAGACCTTCTGCAATAAATCGAACAAGCTTACTCATTTACACTGCAGTCTCAACAGAGGTAACATGCTTTTTGATCAGGCTGCGTACGGTGACCGACGGGATAGCGCCTTTCTCTGTCCATTGTGCCAGTTTTTCAGTGTCAATCTGAACTGCCGCTGGTTCACGCATTGGGTCATAAGTTCCAAGAATATCAAGGAATTTTCCATCGCGGGACGACTGGCTGTTGGCCACAATAATCCGGTAGAAAGGTTGTTTTTTTCTTCCCTTACGAGTCAAACGAATGTGTACGGCCATGCTTCTTTCTCCTTGCTGATGCGGTAAAAAAACCGCAAAAAATAATTAAAAATACTTCAAAAAACTAAAAACGTAAAACACTTAACGGCGTAATCCTTTTGGTAGCTTGCGACGCTTACCTCCGGCGAGTACACCTTTTCCTTTCATTTGCTTCATCATTTTCAACATCATGGCATAGCTTTTGAGTACTCGGTTTACCTCGTTTACCGAGGTGCCAGAACCTTTAGCTATGCGTAAACGCCTGCTTGCATCAATAATGCGATGATTACGACGCTCCTTGATGGTCATTGAACGAATAATTGCCTCGGTTTTACCGAGTTCTTTTTCGTTGGGTTTAGGTGCGTCTTGAATCTGTCTGAGCTTGTTGATGCCTGGGATCATATCCATGATCTGTTCCAGACTACCCATTTTTTTAATTTGCTGGATTTGTTCCAGAAAATCTTCCAGTGTAAAGGCATTCTTCTGGATCTTCTGAGCCAGTTTGTCTGCCTTTTTCTGGTCAACAACTGCTTCGGCTTTCTCAATTAGAGAAAGCACGTCACCCATACCTAATATTCGCGAAGCGGTCCGGTCAGGGTGAAAGATTTCCAGGGCGTCAACAGATTCGCCCAGACCGACAAATTTAATGGGCTTACCGGTTACCTTCTTAATGGACAGGGCCGCGCCTCCTCTGGCATCGCCCTCCATCTTGGTCAGAATTACCCCAGAAATTGCCAAGGCATTGTCAAAGGTGTGCGCCACATTTACTGCATCTTGCCCAGTCATGGCGTCTGCAACAAACAGGATCTCCGAAAGAGAAACCGCCTGGCTGATAGCCTGCAGCTCAGCCATGAGCAGTTCGTCAACATGCAAACGGCCAGCAGTATCAAGAATAACAGTGTCCTGTCCGTTCAATGTAGCCTGGGCGACGGCCTGTCTGGCTATATCAACCGGCTTCTGACTAATCTCAGTGGGAAAGACCGGAACATTAACCTGTTGGCCTAATACATGCAGTTGCTCTATGGCCGCTGGTCGATACACATCAGCTGGAACAAGCAGCGGTTTACGGCCTTCTTTCTGCAAACGTTTGGCCAGCTTAGCAGCAGTTGTTGTTTTACCTGAACCCTGCAGGCCAGCAAGCATGATGATTGCCGGTTGTTGTCCACCCAGTTGCAGGGGGACGGCCTGTTGCCCAAGTAGCTCGACAAGCTCATTATGGACAATTTTTATGACCTGTTGTCCTGGCGAGAGACTGATCAGCACCTCTTGTCCAATGGCCTTTTCCGTTATCGAGGCAATAAAATCTTTGACCACGGCCAGATTCACGTCAGCCTCTAAAAGAGCAGTACGCACCTCTCGCATGGCATCCTGAATATTTTCTTCAGTTAGGGTGCCATGTCCACGAAGTTTTTTGAAAACAGATTCGAGGCGATCGGTCAGATTTTCAAACATATCCAGCTCAATATAAAAAAGGCATGCATCTGCATGCGGATGAGATTTTTAACTCTCCATATAGCAATATCACAAATAAAAGAGAGTTATATCTATCTCTAAATCGCCTAAATGTCAAGAGTTGAGCCGGTTTTCTTTCAGATGATGCGATATATATTTGCTGTCAACTCTAGAATTTATTGTCGAATCTCTTCAGGGCAACTTGCATACCCTTCCTGCTTGCATTATCTATTAGCTTTGGGTAGCATTTGCCGTTTAATTGCTTTTTTGATGATGCCTGCCCACCGCGCCCTGCGTTTAATGGGAAATCCTTGCTGATCTGATACATAAAAAAATGACTATGGATTACCGGGAAACTCTGAACCTGCCCCAAACCGATTTTAAAATGAAAGCCAACCTGACCCAACGCGAGCCGGCAGCTCTGAAAGAATGGGAGCAGAAGAGGCTGTACAGTAAGATTCAAGAAAAAGCTCAAGGGAAGCCGCTTTTTGTACTGCATGACGGCCCTCCTTATGCCAATGGTAATATTCACTTGGGCACGGCCTTTAACAAGATTTTAAAAGATATCATCTTAAGGTCGCGCCGTTTGTTAGGTTACAACGCACCCTATGTGCCCGGTTGGGACTGCCATGGCCTGCCAATTGAGCATAATGTTGACTTAGAACTGGGCGAAAAGAAAAAGACGATTCCACTTTTAAGTAAACGTGCCGCCTGCCGCAAATATGCCGAAAAGTGGATAAAGAAACAAAAGGAGCAATTTAAGCGCTTAGGGGTTTTGGGCGACTGGGATGACCCTTACCTGACCATGAATTTCCCATATGAAGCAACCATTGCCGACGAGTTTAATAAGTTCTTGCTTTCCGGGGCTGTGGTCCGTTCAAAAAAACCTGTGTACTGGTGCAATACCTGCCAAACAGCCTTGGCTGAGGCTGAAGTTGATTACGCTGATCATTCTTCACCCTCAGTCTATGTCAAGTTTCCGCTACCAGGTGATCTGACTGGCTTAAGCCCTGCGCTTGCAGGAAAAAAGGTATCTGTCCTTATCTGGACTACTACGCCCTGGACGCTGCCAGCAAACCTGGCTATTGCCCTGCATCCGGATTTTACCTATGCAGCTGTTGAGGCGGATGGCGAAGTATTCATCCTGGCGGCTGATCTAGTTGAGCCGTGCATGCAGCTTTTCGGCATGGAAAACTGGAGCACCCTCGCCACTTTTTCTGCCAGAGATCTGGAAGGAAAAAAGGCCCATCATCCCTTTGCCGAAAGAGATTCACTCCTTGTCTTAGCTGATTATGTTACCGCCGACTCCGGTACAGGTTGTGTGCACACTGCCCCAGGTCATGGTACGGATGACTACTTAACGGGTCTACGCTATAACCTGGAAATCCTTTCTCCTGTTGACGATGAAGGTCACTACACAAAAGAAGCCGGAAAGTATGCAGGCAAGCAGGTGCCAGAGGTAAATCTTGAGATTATTCAAGATCTGGCTGCCGCTGGCATGCTGGTGAAAGAGCAGAAAATCCAGCACAGCTACCCCCACTGTTGGAGATGTAAAGAACCGGTTATCTACCGGGCCACGCCCCAGTGGTTTGTTTCCATGGATAAACTTGATCTGCGCAAAAAAGCCCTTGCTGCCATCGATACCGTGACCTGGACTCCGGCCTGGGGCAAACAGCGCATCTACGGTATGGTGGAAGCGCGTCCGGACTGGTGTCTTTCCCGGCAAAGAACCTGGGGAGTCCCATTAACTGTTTTGTCCTGCACAGAGTGTGGGGAAGTGCTTGTAGATAGGCAGGCGTGCGAGCGGATTAAAGAACTTTTTCAGAAAGAGGGATCTGACGCCTGGTTTAAATACGAGGCAGCGGATTTTCTGCCGGAGGGAACCCGCTGTGCCTGTGGCAGCGCCACTTTTCGCAAGGAGAGCGACATTTTAGATGTTTGGTTTGATTCTGGCACAAGTCATGCCGCGGTTCTGGAAACCAGAAGCGATCTTCGCTCGCCGGCCGATCTCTATCTGGAGGGAAGCGATCAGCATCGTGGTTGGTTCCAGTCTTCCCTGCTCACCTCAGTGGGTACGCGTAACAGGGCTCCGTACAAAGGTGTGCTTACCCATGGCTATGTGGTTGATGGGCAGGGCAAAAAAATGTCCAAATCAGTGGGCAATGTGGTTGCCCCACAGGAAGTTATAGACGAGTACGGCGCCGAAGTTTTACGCTTGTGGGTTTCCAGTGAGAATTACCAGGATGATATTAAGGTTTCGGGTGAAATCTTAAAGCATGTTGCCGATGCCTACCGCAAAATGCGCAATACCCTGCGATTTCTCTTAAGTAACCTTTATGACTTTGATCCCAAAACTAATTCGGTAGCAGTAGCCGAAATGGAGGAGATTGATCGCTGGGCCTTGGCCAGATTTGCTGAGCTGAGTAAAAAGGTTGAGAAGGCCTATAATATTTACGAGTTCCATGCGGTGTACCACGGTCTGTACACCTTTTGTGGCACCACCATTTCAAGTATCTATCTCGATGTCATTAAAGACAGGCTCTATTGTTCCTTGGCAGATAGTGTGGAGCGAAGGTCAGCTCAAACCGTTATTTATCGCATCCTTGACGGACTTCTTCGTCTTATGGCCCCTATTTTATGCTTTACAGCGGAAGAGGCGTGGCAATCTCTTTATGGGGAAGAGGGCATTAACGAAGGATTAAGTTCTATCTTTTTTGCCGAGATGCCGACCTTGGATGATGTCCAGGAAAACCAGGCCTTCAAGGAACGCTGGCAGCAACTGCTTAACATGCGCAGTGCCATCACACGCGTACTGGAGGGAGCCCGTCGGGATAAACTCATTGGTCTCTCTCTGGATGCCGAGGTAGTGTTGCGCGGAGGTGAAGAGTTGCAGACCTCTACTCAGGAAAATGGCCCACTCCTGCAGGAACTCTTTATTGTTTCCTCTTTACGTTTTGAAAAACCAGGAGATCTCTCTTTGCAGTTTGTTGAAGCTGAAGCTCTGCCAGGTCTTTCTATTGCAGTTTCACAGGCTCCGGGTGAAAAATGTGAACGCTGCTGGTGCATCAGTCCTACGGTAGGTGCCGATGCTGCTCATCCGACTCTTTGCGCCCGCTGTGCAGGGGTCGTGAAAAAACTGTCCTGATACCGGACCTGTAAGATGCTTCGTTTTTTTGCTATCTTTTTCATTTTTTTCTTCCTCGATCAGGCAACGAAATGGCTCATTGTGAGCCATTTCAGCCTGTACGAAAGCCGTGAGGTTATACCAGGGCTATTTAACCTCACTTTTTTAACCAATAATGGAGCAGCTTTCAGCATCTTCGCCGGTCAGCCTGCCCTATGGCGACAGGTGTTTTTTGTGGCAGTCAACATTTTGGCGCTCATCTTTATTGGTGTAACCCAGTTTCGGTTTGGGCGCATGAATACCCTTTACACGGTATCTCTTGCCCTCATTGCCAGTGGAGCTGCCGGCAACTTGACTGATCGCATTCGTCTTTCACATGTTGTGGACTTTTTAGATTTTTATATTGGTTCTGCGCATTGGCCAGCCTTTAATGTGGCCGATGCCGCTATAAATGTCGGGGTTGGACTTTTTTTGCTCAACTCATTCTTCATTGAGCCGAGGAAAAGCAGAAAACAACTTTCCTGAAGGCTTATCTCCATCACATATTTATCATTTCGTGCACGTATGAAAAAAACAGCAGTTATCTTCCCTGGACAGGGGTCTCAGTATCTTGGTATGGGTCGCGAATTTATTGAAGCAGATGCTGATGCTGCCGCCATTATGGATCTTGCCGAACGCATTTCAGGGTTTCCTCTTCGCTCGCTTTCCTTTGATGGGCCACTTGATGAGCTGACCCGGGTTTTGTATTTGCAACCTGCTTTAACAGCCATCAATCTGATCTGCTGGCAGCAGCTCTGTTCCCATCTGCCTAACTGGAAACCAGCCTTTGTTGCAGGGCACAGCTTAGGAGAATATTCAGCCCTCTATGCGGCTGGTGTTCTTTCCCTTGATGATACCCTGACCCTGGTCACCAAACGTGGCGAGCTGATGGAACGTGAAGGGGCGCTGAACCCAGGCGGCATGCGGGCAGTTATTGGGCTTGATATTGCAGTTATAGAAGAGTTGCTTGCTACTAAAAACTTTGAAGGTGTTGCGGTTGTTGCCAATCACAACACCAGCGCGCAAATTGTTCTATCTGGTGATGAAATAGGGCTTGCTGCGGTTGGCGCACTCTGCGCCGAAAAGGGAGCAAAGGTCATTCCTTTAAAGGTCAGTGTTGCCAACCATAGCCCGCTGGTTGCCGGGGCAGTGGCAGATTTTTCTGCCAGCATGGAGAAGGTGGTTTTTCATCCTCCACAAACAAAGATTCTTTTTAATGTAAGTGGCCAAGCCGAACAAGAGCCAGCTACTATGCGCAGCATGATGGCTAATCAAATTGCCTCACGCGTACGGTGGCTTGAAATTGTGGAGATTATGCTTGCGGATGGTGTAGAAGTGTTCCTTGAGCTCGGCCCTAAGAACGTGCTGACTGGCATGATAAAAAAGATTGCCCCTAAAGGCTCCTCTGTGGTCTGCCTACAGGCCGATACCAAGGCCGGAATCGAGGCTGCTGTGCAGGCCATGAACAGTTAAAAAAAACCTAAAAGAAATTCCAGCCTCTTTAACAACTGGAATATATATATAAACCCAGGGGACTTCCCTGGGTTTTTTCTTTTAATTGCTATTATAACTGTTAGTCGGAAGTTGAGCCTGTTGCAAACCTGCTGCATTCCGGAATTTTTTTATGCAACTGAATTTAAGTGATTAAGTTATGTTTTGCTACTTTTTGAACCATCATGAAAGCCCATGCGCCGTCGATTTGTTCAAGGCAAACGTCAGCAACTCCATCTGTTACCTGTTTCGATAGCTCTTTTTTTGAGGAAGATCATCTTCTTCGATTTCTGTAGAATTTGTGGATCAATTCAATCTGGATTTGTTTTATGCGCCCTATGGCGACGAAGGAGCCTATCAGGGTCGGACCCTAAAAGGTACAAGCTCCAAGGAGCGTGTGGGACGTAAGCTGCGAACCAAATGGTTGAACCAGTCTTTGGCCAACTGAAAAGCGTGGTGGGGTTTACTGGTTTTCTTCGTCGAGAAATTGAAGCAGCACATTCTGAATGGTCTTTTATCTGCGCCTGCTGCAACCTCAAAAAGCCGTACAAAGCGGATTATGGTTGGCAATGAGGCCGTTTGAGACGGAGCAAGGGTGATTTGAAAGGCATGAATTTTCTATATATATCCGCTTAGATCTGGGTTTTCACTTGTCCGTGAATGCACGGAAAAAGATGCGCGCTTTACGATTGCATCTCAAATTCATTTCGAGTATTGTCTTTTGCGTTGCGCAGTGCTTTTGCCCCTTTGCAGTAGGGGCGATGGTCGCAAAAAATACGCAAAAATTCAGGTAGTAAGGTTTGTTCAACTTGGAAATTTTTCACTGTTTCCTTGTCTTTTTTTGTTTACCGTCTACCGCAGTTTGACTGCCGGTCAACACCAAAACAGCATCGAAGGAGAATGAGCTTATGTCTCGGAAAATGGTCACCATTGACGGAAACCAGGCGTGTACGCATGTTGCTTACGCCACAAGTGAAGTCATAACAATCTACCCCATCACGCCATCTTCTCCCATGGCAGCCGAGGCTGATGCCAAGGCCAACGCCAAACAGGAAAACATTTGGGGCTCTATTCCGGTAATTACACAGATGCAATCAGAGGCCGGTGTTGCCGGTTCTATTCATGGTTCTCTGGGCGCTGGTGCACTTTGCACCACTTTTACCGCATCCCAGGGCTTGCTCCTCATGATTCCCAACATGTACAAAATTGCCGGCGAGTTGACCCCGACCGTTTTTCATGTTACAGCCCGCGCCCTCGCATACCAGGGTTTGTCCATTTTTGGTGATCACAGTGACGTTATGGCTGCCCGTCAGACAGGTTGGGCCATGCTTTGCTCCCAGGATGTACAGGAAGCTCAGGACTTTGCACTTATCTCTACCCAAGCTTCTCTTGCATCGCGTATCCCATTTTTGCATTTCTTCGATGGTTTCCGTACCTCTCATGAGGTTATGAAGATTGAGCAGCTCACCATGGACGATATGCGTGAGATGATTGATGATGATCTGGTCATTGCCCATCGCAAAAGAGCACTCTCCCCAGATTTCCCATCCATGGGCGGTACTGCTCAAAACCCCGATGTCAACTTCATTGGCCGTGAAACAGTCAATAAGTACTACAATGCGCTGCCCGGTATCGTGCAGGCAACAATGGATAAATTTGCTGCTTTGACTGGCCGCACATACCACCTTTACGATTATGTAGGTTCACCTGAAGCAACCGATGTTATCGTTGTTATGGGTTCAGGTGCATTGACTGTTGCCTCCACAGTTGAGCACATGATTTCCCAGGGCAAAAATGTGGGTCTCTTAATTGTACGCCTGTTCCGCCCCTTTGATGGCATTGCCATGGTAAATGCACTGCCTTCAACAGTTGAGCGCATCACTGTTCTTGACCGCACAAAAGAGCCTGGCGCCATTGGCGAGCCGCTTTATCTGGATGTTCGTGCTGCCATTGCAGAGGCTGAGGAAGCCAATCCAACCATGATTGCCCCAGTTGTTTTAAGTGGACGTTTTGGTCTTGGTTCGGCTGAATTTACCCCGGCCATGGTCAAGGCAATCTTTGACAATATGACCTCATTTGCTCCCAAGAAAAAATTCTGCGTTGGCCCCAATGATGACGTGGCCTTCACCAGCCTTGATTACGATCCTTCCTATCACATTGAGAGCTCCGATGTATACCGGGCCATGTTCTACGGTTTGGGTTCAGATGGTACCGTCGGTGCCAACAAGAATACCATCAAGATTATTGGTACCGAGACCGATGACAGCGCCCAGGGTTACTTTGTGTATGACTCCAAGAAATCCGGCTCCATGACGGTTTCCCATCTGCGTTTTGGTAAACAGAAGATCGTTGCCCCTTACCTTATTTCCAAGGCTAACTTCATCGCCTGTCATAACTTCTCTTTCCTCAACAGCTATGACATGCTCTCTCACCTGGAAGATGGCGGCACCTTCCTTTTGACTACCACCCATAACAAAAATGAGATATGGGAGGCTCTGCCAGCGAAGGTACAGAAGCAACTGATTGATAAGAAAGCTAAATTCTACATTATTGATGCTGTTAAACTGGCCCTGGCCCTTGGTCTCGGTGCCCGCATTAACATGATCATGCAAACGGCCTTCTTCATGATCTCTGGCATCTTAAAGAAAGAAGAGGCCATTGGCGCCATTAAAAAAGCCATTAAGAAAACCTATGGCATCAAAGGCGATAAGATCGTCAACATGAACAACAGCGCTGTTGACGGAGCCATCGAAAATATCGTTGAGGTGAAGATACCGAAAAAGATAGATGGCCATGATATTCCACCGGTCGTTTCCGATGAAGCACCTGATTTCGTGAAGAAAATCACCGCCAAAATGATTGAAGGCAAGGGCGATGAGATTTCTGTCTCCATGATGCCAGACGATGGTCGTTGGCCAACCGCTACTTCCCAGTGGGAAAAACGAAATATTGCTGTACAGGTTTCCCAATGGGAGCCAGAAGCGTGTATCCAGTGCGGACGTTGTTCTTTGGTTTGCCCCCATGCAGCTATCCGTATGAAAATCTACGATCCGGCTGATTTGAAAAAGGCTGGTGCTGGCAAAACCTTCAAGTCTTCTGAGGCCATTGGCAAAGAATTTACCGGTAAAAAATTCACCATTCAGGTGGCAACAGAAGACTGCTGCGGTTGTACACTGTGCGTCACGGTTTGTCCTGGTCGCGTCAAAGGCGCTGATGGCAAAAAGACCGAAGCCCGAGCGCTCAGCATGGTCATGAACACTGAAGAGTTGCGCGTACAAGAGGCAGCCAACTGGAAGACGTTCTTGGCACTGCCTGAGGTTGATCAGAAACTGATCAATGTTGGCACCATCAAGGGCAGCCAGCTGTGCCGTCCTCTCTTTGAGTTCTCTGGCGCTTGTGCCGGTTGTGGCGAAACACCATACATTAAACTCGTTACCCAGCTCTTTGGCGATCGCATGCTGGTATCCAACGCAACAGGTTGTTCTTCCATTTATTCCGGTAACCTGCCAACCACCCCGTACTGCGTTGATGACGCAGGCCGCGGACCTGCATGGTCTAACTCTCTCTTTGAAGACAACGCAGAACATGGCTTAGGTATGCGTCAGGCTGTGGAGAAACTTGGATCCCAAGCTGCCGAGTTACTGGAAGTAGCGGCAAAAGAAGGTACTGTTGCCAAGAAACTGGCTAACTCTATTCTTGATGCTACTCAAACCACCAACGAGGAGATTGAAGCTCAACGTGGCCGCGTGGCTGAGCTGAAAAAAGCCTTGGAAGGCAAGAAAGACAGTGTCTCCAAACGCCTCTTGCCTGTAGCAGATTACTTAGTGAAAAAATCTGTTTGGATTATCGGTGGTGACGGTTGGGCTTATGATATCGGTTACGGCGGTGTTGACCATGTACTTGCCTCTGGCAAGAATGTGAACATCCTTGTTCTCGATACCGAGGTATACTCCAATACCGGTGGACAGATGTCCAAGTCTACACCTCGTGCTGCAGTTGCCCAGTTTGCTGCTGGTGGAAAACAGGCTCCAAAGAAAAACATGGGTATGATCTTCTCTACCTTCGGTAACGTCTATGTTGCCCGCATCTCTATTGGTGCCAATCCGCAGCAGGCTATCCGTGCCATTCAGGAAGCAGAGGCATATGACGGACCTTCCTTGATCATTGCCTATGCCCACTGTATTAACCACGGTATCAACATGGCCCTTGGTTTGGAGCAACAGAAAAAAGCCGTTGAGTGTGCTCACTGGTCACTGTATCGCTACAACCCTAGCCTGGAAGCTGAAGGCAAAAACCCACTGACCATTGACTCCAAAGAGCCAACGATCAGCTTTGCTGATTATGCCTTGAGCGAGAACCGCTACCGTATGTTGAAACTGTCCAATCCTGAGCATGCCGATGAATTAATGGCAGCTGCTCAAGCCGACGTTGATCGGAGCTGGAAGATGCTGAAAGCATGGGCAAAGGCTCTTGATACCGAATAATCAATTCTAAATTGATTAACGAAAAGCCCTGCCTGTTTTAGGCAGGGCTTTTTTTTATTGGCTACCGGGAAGTCCAGTGTTAATTGAAATAGACTGAAGGAGCTTTTTTTCATATCGAGGCATTTATAAAATGACAAGCCCAATAATTAAAGATGATATCGGGGCAACGGTTGTTATTACGCACCGGGTCCATAAAGGTAAACAGGAAGAATATGAAAATTGGTTAGACGAAATTGCACCATTTTGCCGAGCCTCATCCGGGTTTCTCGACTGGCATATCGTGCGGCCTATCGTGGACGTGACCGAGACCTATACCGTAATTATTCGTTTTGATACTATCGAACACTTAAAAATTTGGATTTCATCAAATGAACGCAAGAGACTCATTGCTCAGGTGCAATCCTTGCTAGTTGAAGGTGATGATTTTTTTATTAGTAGCGGGCTTGATTTTTGGTTTGTCCCGCCCGGAAGCAAGGCAAAAATACCCGTGCGGTGGAAACAGTTCCTGATAACCTGGTCGGCCATCTACCCATTAGCTCTGGGTTTATCGTATATCGTTTCTCCAGCCTTGCAGCGGTTCGGGATTCCGGAATTCCGGCCTCTGTCAGCGTTGACGGCTACTGGCATAACAGTTTTTCTTATGGTGTATGTGGTTATGCCGCGCTACACCCGTTTGGTGCAGCGTTGGCTCTTTGCCTGAATTTTTTGCTTTCAGCATGGATTCAGCACAGGAGAAAAGGCTTGATTTTTTTCAGAATTCTTCGGCTGCTTGCGCGTGCACACAAAAAAAATTGTTTGAACATTGACTATAAAAACGAGGATAAATAAATAGCTCAGGTAAAGATCTACGGCTTACACACAAACTTGGAGAAAAATCAGGTTTCGTTATCTAGGTCTATATATATCAAAGTGTGATGGAGGCATTGAGCTACCCGGCAGAAAAACGCTTTCACCGGTTTATTGCTCTTAATTTAATCCCGAAGAGTTTGTTTTTCCAAACGATCGCACAAATGAATGCATTATAATTGAAATTTTGATATTTGAAGGCCGCACTATTGATGCAAAAAAAGCGCTTATCCGTGCTTTATTGACCAACATTGAACGTACCTGTGGCATTAAAGCAAATGACATCGAAATCACCATCATTGAAATGCCAAAGGAAAATTGGGGGATAAGAGGACTGCCCGGCGATGAGTTGACACTAAACTATAAGGTTGAGGTGTAAGAGACTTTTCGCAGTTATTGATAAAAAAATAAAAATAAAGATTATGTGTCATTATTGGCGCGGCACGAGGGATATTTTCTGACGTAGTAGCATCACATCTCAGATAAAAGAAGGAATATAGATGAGAGAGACGGCTTGAGGAACTATCTGATCACTTACGTATCAAGAAGCTGAAAATGTCGAGATGCGAGTGATTGGGAGCATAACCGTCAATTGATCTGGCAATTACCATAAAAAAGGTACTCACCAGATCAATTGACCTTTCAAAGATTAATATAATTCAAATTTTTTTAACAAATACACGGCAATAAAGTAGGAAGCGGCAAGAACTCCTACCCAGCTGAAACTAAGAACAATGCTCATGGTTGACATATCAATTCTCCTTTAAAATGCCCTTGAAAGTAACGCATGACTTGAGAGGGCATAGTCAAATGAATGCTGCAATCAGTACGAGGCGCGGTCGCCTGTGTCCTCAATGCCAATTTTGCCCCTGTCCATGGCCCACCAGACATAGGCTATATACGCCAATACAAAGGGAATGATCATTGCCACATAGGTCATGACAGTCAAGGTATAATGGCTTGATGAGGCGTTATAAATGGTCAGGCTCGACTGTAAATCAACTTTGGATGGATAAAATGCCGTGTTGTTATATGCTGGCAGGAGAAGCACGGTTAAACCAACAAGTACTGTCCCTAAGCCGCCAAACCAGATCCCATTATTCTTCTGTGCCCTGGCCGTATTCCACACGCCGTAGACGAGTGAAAGCAAACCAACGACCAGAAGGAGTAGAAGCCAGGGGTTTGCCAGGAGATTCTGCAAAAATTTGAAACTGACTATACCGATGGTGCCCTTATCGTCGATAATGCCGTAGCCGGGCATCATCAGCAAAAAAACCACAATAACGGCAAGGAAAGGAAGAGAAAATACAAAATTTTTCTCGCAAGCAGCCCGCAGCCTTGCTTCCATCTCTGGAGCTTCCCCGGAACGGATATTATTGGTTAAATACATTGCTCCCAGAGTTCTGGCGTTAAAGACCAAAAACACACCCAGGCAGATATTAAAGACGCTCGTAAGAGAAAAAGTTAAGGCAGCATCAAGTCCTCTTAGAGGTGTGGTCCAGGTAACAAAATTATGCTCATTGAGCTGGAAATTTGAACCAGTGAAGAATGTACCAACCGCGGCCCCAATCAGCAGAATCCCAATAGAGCCGTTAATAAAAAGGAAAAGCTCATATACCCTGCTGCCAAAGACATTGTAGGGCTTTTTCCGGTACTCATAACTCACTGCCTGCAGGATGAAAGTAAAGAGAATGAGCATCCATACCCAATAAGCACCGCCAAAGGACGTGGAGTAAAACTTAGGAAAAGAGGCAAAGAGAGCGCCCCCGAAGAGGACAAGGGTGGTAAATGTCAACTCCCACTTTCTCCCTAGCGAGTTTATAACCAGGCTTTTTTCTGTTTCTGTTTTTGCCACTTGCCACAGGAGTGTTTGGCCGCCCTGCACAAAATTCATGAAAAGAAAGAGAGAGCCAACAACGGAACAGAGCAGCCACCAAAGGTGCTGCAGGGTTGCTTGATCAAGGTTGCCTATCATGTCAGTTTTCCTCCTCTGGCCCTATGCTAATTTGTTTGAGCATGATGCTTATCTCCGCAATGAGCAGCGCGGTAAACAGAAATAGAAAAATAAAAAATGTTGATTGCACAGTGCCAGTAGTGAGATTGGTCGGGGCAACAGTTACTGGAAGCAGGTCTTGAATTGTCCACGGTTGCCTGCCAACTTCAGCCACAACCCAACCTGCCTGCGAGGCAATTAAACCAAGGAAGAAAGTGATAGTGCCAAATGCAAGCAACCATTTCTTTTCAGCTAAAACGCCTTTTCGCGCATAGTGTAAATACACTAAGAAAAGAATAGGGAAGAGGGTACCTAGGACCACCATGGTGTGGAAGGCGTAAAAAGAGAGGGCTACGGGCGGGACGGCATCTTCTGGTTTTTCCAGGTACCCATAGCCAAGAAAATCTTTCTTTTCTTTAAAAGCTGCCAGGTGCGTCGCTGCTCCTTCAGTATCGCCATCCTTTTTTGCCTGCTTGTAGGCGGCTAGACTGGCAACAGCCTCTTTTCCTCTGGCCATTTTTTGTGCAGAGCCAAGGATCTTATGCTCTGGGTTTCCATAAACAAGGTCTTTAATTCCCGGCACAAAAGAATTGAATTCCCGGTTAGCCATAATGGAAAGCAAGTAGGGGATGTGCAGTTCAAAATAAAAGGGGTCGCTATCGTCTAAGATTTCCTTGTTTGGGTTGACGACACCTATGGCGGCAAGGCCTGCATTTACCTTCCCTTCGTATAAGCCTTCAAAGGCAGCCAGCTTCATCGGCTGTACTTGGGCAATCTCGTAGGCAGATTCATCACCGTTAAACATGACAAATACCGAAGCAAGGGTGCCAATAACGGCAGCCACAACAATGGAGCGTTTTGCCATGAGTATGTGGCGCTTCCTTAGTAAATACCACGAAGAAATAGAAAGAATGAAGAGTGCTGCAACTACCATGGAAGAGCTGGTTGTGTGCGTGAATTTATTTATTGCATAGGGTGAGAAGGCCACTTCAGAGAAATTTTGCATCTCAAAACGTGCTGTGTCAGGATTGAAAGCCTGCCCAACCGGATGTTGCATCCAGGCATTGGCAACGAGGATCCAGACGGCAGACATGTTGCTGCCAACGGCGACCATCCAGGTAGAAAAAAGATGAAAACGCTTTGAAACCCTGTTCCAGCCAAAAAACATGACTGCAAAAAATGTTGCCTCAAGAAAGAAGGCAACAATACCCTCTATGGCCAGTGGGGCTCCAAAAATATCGCCCACCATCCAGGAGTAATTTGACCAGTTTGTTCCAAATTCAAATTCAAGAATAATACCGGTCGCTACTCCTATGGCAAAATTAACCCCAAAGAGCTTCATCCAGAATTTAGTCAACCTTTTCCACTCTTCGTCGCCTGTTTTGACATAAATTGAGTGGTAAAAAGCAATGATCCAGGTGATACCAAGGGTGAGCGGCACAAATATCCAATGATACATGGCTGTTAAGGCAAATTGGGCCCGTGCCCAATTCACCATGCTTAGAGAAATACCGTCGATCATGTTTCTTCTCCTTGTTTCAGTGGGTCTTACTTTGCGCCGGCCTAGTGAGCTGTTCGGTCACGTGGTCAGCCCTTTGTTGATCAGTATCAAACTGGGTGTGCAGGTAATTTGGGAAAAAAAAGAACTTTAAAACAGCAAACATAATTAAAAGTTTGATGAGTATGATCTTCCAAAGCGTGCGCCCCACAGTCATTTGTTTGAATCCGTTTTTATAAAATTGCCAAATGGCGACAAATGCTTTCAAAACGGCTCCATCCTGTGGGGTGAGCGGTTTTCCCATAGATACACTCTATGAATGAAAATAAACAATCGAGTATTACTCTTTACCAAAAAAAACGGTTATTTTACAGTCTCTTCTGCAAGGGGTATTTGATCCATGCGAAGAGGCGTGCATAGTTCTTGATGCATTAGATCCTGGAGCGTCGTTTTCGACAGGGTAGCACGGAGCTGGTCCCTAGCCGCTATCCAAACCTTGTGCACGGCACAGTTTTTCTGAGAATTACAGCTCTCTGGCCGTAAGACACAATCGTTGAGATAAATTTCGCCAATCATGGTTTCAACTATATGCAGCAAGGTAATTTCAGAAGGTTGCCTGCTGAGTACAAAGCCTCCGCGAGCACCTTGTCGAATTTCAATTAAACCAGCTTTTGCCAGTTGTTGAGCAATTTTAGCAAGGAAATGGGGTGGTATATCCGTATGACTGGCAATTTCTTGTCTACTTACCAATGTTCCTTTTCCCTTGTCACACATGTACAGAATGCAGCGAACAGCATATTCTCCTGCTCTAGTGAGTCGCATGGTATCCTCCAGTGAAAAGAATAAAAGGATAAAAAAGGTCTTTGTTGTTGTACATGGTTACCTCTAGCTATGCAATGAAAAATTAATTGAGCACCAATATGGTAAATTATCCGAAAAAATAAATTGGATTAATATTGGTCTATTTACCTGAAATTAACTATTATTTTTAAAAAAATAAAGCCTCCGTAAGTTAGGATATTTGCATTTATTCTTTTTGTGAATAAACTATAAAAATGTGTAATTCGAAAGTAATAAAATAGCTATGGAAGAAAAAATGAAACAACATTGGAAGACTAATGAGTCATTGTAAGTGAAATCGGCGAGAACAGATTTCAGGATGGAGGAAGGTTGGGATCAGGAAAAAATTGCTACTGCCCAGATGCATGCGTGGTTTGCGGCTGAGTTTAATGAGCTAAATGAAATGGAAGATAAGCAAAAAAAGAACTTTAAAAGAATCTGTTGTCAAGCCGGTGATCGAACATGGGGAGCCTTTGGCAAGAAGAAAATTAAAAGAAGGAACACTCACCAGTTTTGGGGGCATAAAAGAGCCCATATGCCATGCGTTAGATCGGCTGTAATTTTGCCTACTTTTGTTGGGCCTAGACAAAGGTCGACCGATCAGGTATAGCTCTATCTTGTAAATAAATAAGCCTAATTTATGGAATTGTATTCAGCTTTATATGCCTTAATGAAACATAGAGTTATAACCTTTCTTTTAGTATCCCTTGTTATATTCTCCTCTGTGGATGTACATCTGCTTTGGGCAAGGGACCGGAATCCCAAGATTGAGAATATTATTGTGACCAGTTCTGATGGAAATCTTTTGCTTTCCGCCGAGATTGTTGACTCATTTACGCAGGCGATGCTGGAAGATTTGCAAAAGGGCATACCGCTTCAATTTGTTTACTCCATTCAGTTGGTGCGAAAAGGTAATAATTGGTTCGATACATCCTTAAGTGTGGCGGAAATTACACATACCTTAGTGTATCTGCCTGAGAAAGGTGAATACGAATTCTCGGCGTCGAACCAAATTGAAAAAGTAAGAACAACATCACTTGCCGAGGCACAAAGGCTCATGAATGATCTCCCTGTGGCAAGGGTTGGAGATTTGTCTCAGCTGGTGACAGACCAGTTGCATGCCATCCATTTACGAGCAGTAATGAAAAAAGGCATGCTCCCTTGGGGCCTAGACCGCTTTGTTTCTATTAAATCTATCGGTGGAGTGAAGACTGACTGGCGCACCATCGAATTTAGATATTAAATTCTTTTCACTATGCTCACTCAGGAGCAACACAAGAAGAAACGGCGTCTGGTTCACATAGTAATTGCCGTATGCCTGTTGCTTATTCCCCTTCTCGTTTACGAACAGCATAAGCTTTTAAGTAGTAATTTACCGTTAAAAATAACTGACACCATCCTGATTTTTGCATTGATAAATATCAATGCATTGTTGCTTTTGCTCATGCTGTATATGGTGTTACGCAACCTGGCAGAGCTTGCCTTTGCGCAAAAACACCAATTGTTTGGCTTCCGCCTGCGCACCAAACTAGTACTTTCCTTTTTAGCCCTCAGTTTCTTACCAACGACACTGCTCTTTCTTTTTGCCTTTGGCTCCATTTCAGCCACTATGGATTACTGGTTCAACTCCAAGGTGGAGGAGTCCCTCCAGGCATCAGTAAATCTGGCTCAATCGGTGTTTGCCGATAACAATAAGCAGATCAAGTTTATTAACATGCAGCTGGCCGCCCTGATGGAGAAGAAGTTGGCTGACCCACTTGATGTTGGCGCGGTTGAATCTCTTTTTCGTAAGATGCTTGTCGATGGTGATAATGGGGCTCCAGATGTCATTATGCTGCTCAATGCCAGTCAGCAGGAAGTTTTTATGTTGCGCAGCTCACGAATGTTGCCCATTGTGTTACCCCCGGTTCCGTCTGGAGCTCTACGCAAAGTTGCTTTGACAAAGACCATCGAGGTGGTGCCTTTGCACTCATCTGCCGGGGAGATTGTGCAGGCTATTTCTCCTATTGAACTGAAGTCTATAAAACCACAGACCTGGTTTCTGGTAACGAGTCTTCTCATTCCTGCCCCTAAATTAGCGGAAATGCGTTCAATACAAGATGGGCTTTCAGGTTACCAACATCAGGTTCTTATCAAATCTCCCATGAAACTGAGTGTGAATCTGCTCCTCAGTATTGTTACTCTCCTTCTTTTATTTGCCTCGATCTGGCTGGGGCTTTATATCGCAAAGACGCTGACTAACCCTATAAACGAGCTGGCCTTGGCTACACACCGGGTTGCAGAAGGCGATCTTGACTTTGCACTTGCTCGTTCGTCCGATGACGAGATGGGGATTTTAGTTGACTCTTTTAATGCCATGACCGCTGGGTTACGAGCCTCAAATCAGGAGTTGGCCAAAGCGCACCATGCCTTGCAAGAAAGTAATGTTATTTCTGAACAGCGCCGCAACTACCTAGAAACTATCCTTGAGCACGTGGCAGCTGGTGTTATCTCGCTTGATGAAGAGGGTAATATCAGAACAATCAATCGCTTTGCAGAAGATCTCCTGGCAATTGACACTGACCGTCTTGTTGGGCACAATTTCCGTGATGTCATGCCTCGGCATCATGCCATGATTGTGGAAGGATTTTTAGATGAGCTCATGTGCACAGGCAAGGCTGTGGTCGAACGACACCTCCGTTTAACTATCCGCCGGGGAGAAGTGCTTTCCCTGCAGATAAACGTGGCCCGGATGGTGGTTGATGAACAAAAACAGGTTGGCTTTGTTATTGTTTTTGATGACTTAACCAACCTGGAACAGGCACAACGCCTTGCCGCTTGGCAGGAGGTTGCAAGACGTATTGCCCATGAGATCAAAAATCCTCTGACGCCCATTCAACTATCGGCTCAGCGGCTGCGCAAAAAATATCTCCCTGACCTGACAAAAGATAAAGAAGTCTTTGACCAGTGCATCTCCACCATCATTAACCAAGTCGGCGAAATTCGCAGAATGACGGAAGAATTTTCTGATTTTGCTCGTATGCCCAAGCTTAACAAAAAAAGGGACGATCTTGTCGCCCTGGTTAAAGAAGTCGTTGCGCTGTATCGGCAGGCTTACTTACCTCTAGAGGTGAGTTGCGAGCTTGATGAGATGGTGCCCCAATTCAGCTTTGACGCCGTGCAAATAAAACGAGTTCTGATCAATCTGCTCGATAATGCTGTGAGCGCTCAAGAGGATTCCCAGGGGAAGATAGAGGTCCGGCTCGGGCTCAATAAAGAAGAAGACAAGGTATTTTTGCAGGTGGCAGACAAGGGGCCGGGAATTTCTCAAGAGTTTCGGCTTCGAATATTTGAACCATATTTCTCAACCAGAAAAACGGGAACAGGACTGGGTTTAGCCATTTGTCAAACCATTGCGAAAGAACATAATGGCACAATTCAGGTAGCTGATAACGTCCCCACAGGTGCAATTTTCACCATGGAGTTGCCCATTGTCTAGCTGCAGTGACACGAGCAAAGACACTGAACTATAGACAATTTTTCTTATGAGAAGACCCCAGAGCGGGTGAGGAAGACTATTTTTGTACAATCGTGCCGCTATTTTTCACTTTTGAGGAAAAGCACATAGAGTGCCCCTCTCTCTTTCATCGCGCCAGCAACTGTGCCTGCATCCATACCACTACCGCAGAAAAGATCTAAGTGACTTGGGCCTTTTATGCCGGATCCAGTGTCCTGGACACTCACGAATCTCGTAAGGGTATCCCGGGCAGTTAATTTTCCGTGAGAAATTTTGGGAATGCTACTGTTCAGATACATGAGCGTCCCGGGCGGAAAGTACTGCTGATCTGCGGCAACAGAGCGCCCAGGAGTAAGAGGCCGGTCAATATTTCCCCGAGCTTCTTCGCGCCCATTCCATTTAAAAAAGATATATGACTCATTCTGCTGAAGAACATCATCTTGTTCATCGGGATGGTTTTGTAGATATATACGAATAGAATCCATGGTGACATCCTTAAGGCGCATTTTACCGCTATCAACGAGATATTTTCCTATGCTTGTATATTCTCGTCCATTTTTTGCAGCAAAACGAACGCCGCGAATAGTATTATCACTGGTACAGTGAATAAGTGCAGAGCCCTGAATATGAATTACATAGCGATCAAAGGGGTCTTTCAACCATATCAGCTCAAATCCTTTAAGAAGTTCCTGCTCTTCTATTTCTTTTCTGGTCCAAAAGGGCACAATTTGGCCTTGATGCAGCCGTCCAATGACAGTGTTGTGTGAAATTTGCCGTTGAATAAGTGAAGGTGGTACCTTGTACAATGGATAAACATAAGGCGGCTTCCTTTCCATACTGCCTGCAAAAATCGGCTGATAGTATCCGGTGAGAAAAAGAAGTGGTGTTTTCTTTGAGTTTTTTGGTGGCACAGCCTCTTCCAAGGCATAGACATTGAAGTGGGTCTGTATGGACTTATTAAGGGAAGCCGCAGAAGGAGATTTGCGAATCAGTTTTTGAAAAAAGGATAGAGAACGTATAAGTTTGTGCACAGATATTTTTTTTCCAGCAAAAAAAAAATCTTTCTCAGCAGGTAATTTCTTCAAATAGATAAGACTCTCCTCAATGCTTTCTGCAAGACCCTGCAGCTCTAAATCATCTTGAAAAGTGGGGTATTCCGCTTGGGAGAGAATGCGGAGCACTGCTCCCTGAGAGAGGGCAGGGAGGATGCAGGCAATGGCTGAGAAGAAAAAAGTTACTACAAGAAGAAGTGCAGCTGTGCTTAACTTCCTGCAGGGAGATCGCATAATTATTGATGTGCAGGTTGTTTTAAAAGTTGGGCCAGCTCTGCAACTGCCATGGCGTAACGGTTAGAGTGATTCCATTCGGTTATTGCCTGAAGATTGGGATAACCCGCCACATAGCGTTTGGGAGATGTGGCATCTGGTGGTAATTCTAAGCCTACTATGGTGAGTCCTTTCTTGCCTGGAACTGGCGGTAAGTGAATCCGTTGTGCATGCTCAACAGCTGCCGACGAGACAGTTGCCTTCCATCCTTTTTCTTCTGCTGACACAAGCTGTGGACTGTTTAAGGTGTTGCCTAGCTCAACAAAAACAGGCGCATGCAGCGTCCACCCTGAACGCTTTAAGTAGTTGGCAATGGAGGCAAGTATATCAGCAGAAGAATTCCAGACATCTCGTTTGTGATCGCCATCAAAACTGACGGCATATTCACGAAATGAAGATGGGATGAACTGTGTCTGGCCAAAGGCCCCTGCATAGGAACCTTTGACAGTGCGAGGGTCTGTCCCAGTTTCCCGGCACAACAAAAGAAAATGTACAAGCTGCTTTCTAAAAAAAGAAGCCCTGCGCGGATAGGCATCAAAAAGGGTGGTCAGAGTGCGAAGTACATTATAATTACCCTGGTGTTCGCCATAACGGGTTTCAACACCCCAGATGGCAACAACCACCTCCCTGTCGACTCCAAACTGCTGTTCAATTTGATCTAGTAACTGTCGGTGTTGTGCCAGTTTTTCTCTGCCCGTTTGGATGACCGTATCGGTAATAAATAGTGGTGCATATTGATAGTATGGCTTAGCCTCCCATTGCTTGTCCATGAGAACCAAGACCTTTCTATCAATAGTTAAACCTGTGAAAATCGATCGAAGCTGTTCTGGCGTAAATTTATGCTGCTGCTGAAGCTCTGTAAAAAGCTGCGTGAATTTGGACTGGCGGAAGTCTATTGGTTGCCCGTCCTGCACTAAATCTGCAGCAAGCGGGTTCGCTGCCTGAACTACTCCAGAGAGTATGCTGAGAGAGCATAAGGAAAACAGGGCAATGGTAAGTATTTGCAAGAAAAAGAACAGTTTTCTGTTCATGAAGGAATTTTCTCCGTGGGTGGCCTTAGGTCTTGAGCCGGGAATTGCTCAGCAAAGAGTTTAAGAAATGGACCGAGCTGATCCGCAGGTAATTGGTTAATGCCCGCTGCAGCTGCTCTGCCTCCCCCTCCTGGAAAAAAGTGACATAACACATCAGCTCCAGTCTGATTATCAAGAGGGGCTCGAACACTCACCCGCAGAGATCCATCTCCTAGCCTCTGCATAATAGCATGTGCTTTATGGGGCTCTTCTCTGCAACAACGGTTGGCAAAGATGCCCACTATTCTGTTTGCCCATGGAGCTGTAGGTAAGATATAGACACGCCCTGCCGGCAATTCATAGGCTGGCAAACACTGCTCGGCGAGCGCCATATCATGGGCATGGCCCTGCCTCAACTGAGCAAGTAAGGTGGAATGGTCAAAGTAATCGACCGGATCGGCATAATCGTGCAAGTCTTGTAACAGATTTTGTGGAGCAACATGTAAATCATCCAGTACTAGGCCATAGCTATTGTAGTTAATCAGCCTGCCAAGTTCCCGTATTTTCTTGATCTGTTCTTCCTCAATTCCAAGTCGTTTGGCAAAAGTGCTGGCCTCCTCGTCTAAGTTGTCGCCAAAGGCACCAACTAAAGCCCATTTAGGAAAAATCTGGCCAATAAATTCATCAACAAGCAGGGAGGTGCAGGTGCGGGGAGATGGATCGATGCTCTGCGTCAGTAAAGGAGACGTTGGGATCTCACCTGAAAAATGATGGTCTATGTAACAAACAATATTATCTTGGGCAAGGAGGGCTGCAAGGGATTCACGATTAGCATCAAGAGAGATATCAAGCACAGTTATGTCAGCGCCGCGAGTATCTTTTATCTTCTCTAAAAGACGTATATCCCTTTTTACGCCAGTAATGAGTTGCCATCGAGCACGCCTTGCGGAGGGCTGAAGTAGCCCGAGTTGGTGCAAGGCACAAATCCCATCGGCATCACCATTAAAAACTTTAATCTCTTGTACCCGCACAAAAAAACGCTGGCAACTAAAACTATAAACCAGCTCCACCCAGGTCAAAGCCAAAGGGCATGCCTATATTGGCTAGTCTGAATGTCACCATAAAGGTCTGATCATCCGGGGTGTAAATTGAGGAAAATTCCACTGACCAACAGGAGGGTTGATATAGCAGGCGAAATTTTTCTTCTATTGTTGTGCTGCTTTCGATAGCCCTTTCAATGCTGTACCCGGCAGCCAAATTGAGCGGCAGCAAATACCAGATCCCTCCACTGATGGAATCGATGCTGTATTCCTCATTATAGCGATAATCTAAGGAAAAGATGTCGCCACGTGAGCTGCGATAATCTGCCTCCACGGTGTGCTCAACAAAGCCATCGCCATACACATCAATATCGGTTGAATAAAGGAGACGTGTCGCCCGGAAAGGATAAAAACCAGTTTTTATCTCAACCGGGGTCCATGGTGTGTCGCTTACTTCGCTGCGCATATCATAACCGTGGCGGACCTTCAAAAATGCATAGTCTTGGTCGAATTTGCCATTTCCAAAAAGCGTGAAGAAGTTATTGATACCGTAGTAAATAGTATTCGCCTCTTCAAGTCTATCCACGCTGTCAAACTGAGGTAAGACATCTGAGTCAGGGATCTCTGTGTAATCATACTCAACGAAGGGGCGGAAGGTATGCCGCCAGCCACTGTCGTCACCGCTTGTGTAATATTCTCGGGCAAGGGTTGTGCCAATTTCACCGCCAAAGGTGTAGAGAAACCGATTGGCAGAGCTGGTGTCCTTCCAATCGCTGGCATCATTATCATCAATTGCATATGCAGTGTCCCGCACACCCCCACGCACTGTTGTTTCAAGGTATGGACTGATGGGAACGTTTGTTGTTAATTCGGGAAAGAGGTCGAAACGTTGGCCGCGAACGCCATATTCACGCCAGTAATTTACATAGTTGGCATCCCAGGAAAAGTCAGCGCCAAAGTCGGAAATCGGCAAAAGGCCAGAATAGGTCAGAGATGGTAATTTCCACAGTTTAGATGCGTCATCTGCCGTATAATTGGTGTCACTCACATCATTGATGGCCAGAAACTCACCCTGTAAGGAGGTGCCATTATCCCATGACCGAAGGACTTCCACCGTATTCTCACGGTACTGGTCAAGTTTTTGCTCAAAGCCACGGCCAAAGGTGCTGAGAAAATTTTGGTTATTCAAATCAAAGGACGTAGAGCCAGAATTAAATTCCCGCAGATAATCCTTATCTGACACCATATCGAGATCCATGCGGGCCACCCAGTCGCCGAAGTTCTGGTCAGCCTTACCCCGTACCCAATACCGTTCCTGATTGGTATGGGTAAAGTTACCGTCTTGGTAATATCCAGTCTCAGATGGGTCGCTTAGGCTGTCATCGAGGAAATGGCCCATGAGCATGCCCTTACTTTCCTCATCGGTGACATAACGAAACTCTCCCCCGAGCATAAGACCCCGCTGGGACAGATACCGCGGAAAGAGTGTTATATCGGTGGAAGGAGAAATGTTAGCAAAAAAAGGCGCCTCCAAGCCGAAACCATCTCGATTAGAAATAGACCAGGCTGGAAAAAGAAAACCTGTCTGTCTCTCATGTTTAGCTGGCAGGATCATATAGGGGCTATAAAAGATAGGAATACCTTTTACCCGGAAAACAGCATTTTTTAGAAGAGCATACCCACCATCAGTAATTGTGGTATCAGATGAACCGAAGCTCCAAGGCGGTGTTTCGCCATCCTTTAATTTGCAGGTTATGACCCAGCCATTTTCTATGTGATAGGTCACATCTCCAGTTTTTTCGATAACATCGCCTTCAAGGTGCAGATCCTGATCTTGCCTGACAATGACCGCTTTATCAAAAGAACCGGTGGATTTTCTCAGGTCGATAATCCCTGATTCTGCTGTAAGTTGATCGCCATTTACTGAGATTAAGAGATTTCCCCTGGCCTTTGCTTGCCCCAGGGTAACGTCATAGGCTACCCAATCTGCTCGTATGGTTGTTACTGTTTCTTCGCTTGCTTGGGTCGGTGCAGCTCCCTTGTCGTCAGCATCTGCTCCCAATAAGCCAGCCCAGGGGGAGGCCGGTTTTTTTGCGGCTTTAACAGAAGTTTCCTTTTTCTCAAGAATAACGTTGCCTTCAGCGACGACACTTGGTGGATTCTCATATCGTGTCATTTTGTCAGCCGTCACTATCCACTCATCCGCGTCTAGTGTGCTTGCCTGCACAGGTTGGCTCCACTGGACAAACGCTAAAGTTGAAAGGAGGCATATGGAAAATAATTCTTTTATTGTCGCGCGAGGGTTCAAGTGCATCTCTCCCGAGTTTTTTATGGCGATGGACTTACAGGTTCTTCGTCAAAAAATATATGCATGCCAAGGTCTAAGCAGTGAATATTCCCACTCTCGAATGTACGAAGGGGCTATTTTTGTGTCAAGGGAAAACTCCTTGTCCATCCTGCAAGAATTGGCTTGCATGGCAGCATAAAGTGCTTTATGGAGCATTGATTGTGTGGTTTTTTATTGGGTGAAGCATTATAGAAATATTAGTCCTTTTTGGTTCAGTTTTGTCTTGGGTTTTCTTTTGATCATTTACTGCTGAATTGATCCGATACGGATGTGATATATAGAAAAAATATGTAAAATTGAAAAGTGCCAGTTTGACATGGGCATAAATGAATAAAACTCAGCCGCTGAATCTGAAAAAAGGAAAATGGCAACCAGACTATGTCTTTTTCGAGGCATTATAAGGTGCAACGGCGGATGAAGGAGTGAAATGACTGAAAATAAACGCAAACCCCGGCCAAAGAAAAAACAGGGTGAGGCAAAGGTTTCTACCGGCGCTTGGTGGAAGAGTGATGCCCAAGAAGACTTGGTGCAAGGTTCAGAATTCGATTCCATCGTAGAAAATATTGAAATGAGCGTGCCAGCTGCTGCCAACGTGGAAAGGGCAGAGGCACAAGAATCTGCACAGACAGTGAAATCTTCAACAAATTCCAACGAGGAACATGTCCTTGACGATGCGCCATCTGATGAGAAAAACCTGGAAGTGCCGCCAGAAGCAAGTTCAAGCCTGAATACAAAAGCCAAAAAACGCACCAGACGCAGCAGAAAAACTGCCAAAAAAAGAGAGACTGAGCAAGGGAACAGTAAAGAGCTTGAGACCCCGCCTGCTGCTCCAGAACCAGCATTTACAGATCCAACAGAAGAAAATACACTGTCCCAGGAGGCGGACGAGCTAGATGAAGAAGACCGGAAAGATATTTCCTGCAAACTATTCATCAATGCCGAGGAACCTGAGGAGTGCCGCGTAGCCTTGCTGGAAAATGGCCGGCTCGAGTCCTTCCATGTTTCTACAATAGATAGAGAGCCGACAAAAAACAACGTGTACAAGGGCAGGGTCGTTTCCATTGAGCCAAACCTGCAAGTTGCCTTTGTTGATATTGGTACCGGGAGAAACGGCTTTCTGCCTTTTAATGAAATTCATCCTGAATACTACCGGGAAAATGTTTCTGAGCATGCCCGAGGCCTTATTGAACAACAGCAGTGGAAGAAATTGAAGATTGAAGAGGTGATGCAAAAAGGGCAGGAAGTGCTCGTTCAGGTCGTCAAAGAAGTCACCGGTAATAAAGGGGCCAATATGACAACCTATCTTTCCTTCCCTGGCCGGAGTCTTGTTTTATTGCCTGGTAGTGACAGTGCGGGTATTTCCAGAAAGATTGTTGGCGAGGAAAGGCGCAGCGAGTTGCGGGAAATGATGAGCGAGCTCGATTTGCCCGAAGGCATTGGCTATATCGTGAGAACAGCAAGTGCCGATATCAATAAAAATGCCTT
>RRZU012905057.1_pt1 | contig 48758 bp, 41 predicted proteins | sample 2165561 | NCBI WGS metagenome assembly RRZU01 (sample SAMN10456909, study PRJNA506462) | wastewater metagenome | isolation source: wastewater sludge | place: USA: Moscow, Idaho | reverse complement strand
TCGGCCGGCAACGACCCCTGGGCGCAGGCCCAGAGCGACGAGCCTCCCTTCTGATCGACCCGATCGACACACGTCGGTCGCCCGCGTCCGATCGGCGACCCGTCCCCATTCATCCATGTCATTCCGGCCTCGGCCGGGCTCACTGAAAGGGAGCACCACAATGGCACAGCAGCGCAAGCCTGTGAACAAGAAGAAGATCGCGCCGGCAAAGTCCGTGCGCATCGGCCACATCGATTACAAAGACACCGCCACCCTGCGCAAGTTCATCAGCGAGCGGGGCAAGATCCGCGCTCGGCGGGTCACGGGTCTGTCCGTCCAAGAGCAGCGCAAGGTCGCGATCGCCGTCAAGAACGCGCGTGAGCTGGCCCTGCTGCCGTACGCCTCGACCGCTCGCTGAGAAGGGTAGACGAACGCATGAAGCTCATTCTGACCGCCTCCGTCGACCACCTGGGCATTCCGGGCGAGATCGTCGAGGTCAAAGACGGCTACGGCCGCAACTACCTGTTGCCCCGCGGTTTCGCCATCAAGTGGACCAAGGGCGCCGAGAAGCAGATCGACGGCATCAAGCGGGCGCGCGACGCTCGTGAGATTCGCAACGTCGAGCATGCCCGCGAGATCCGCACCCAGCTCGAAGAGCTCACGGTGACGCTGCCGGCCAACGCCGGTGACAACGGCAAGCTGTTCGGCGCCGTCACCGCGGCCGACATCGTGCTCGCCGTCAAGAAGGCCGGCGGGCCCGCCGTCGACAAGCGCGCCGTCGAGATCGCCAAGCCGATCAAGACCGTCGGCACGCACACGGTGGGCCTCAAGCTCACCAGTGGTGTCGTCGCTCACATCAACGTGAACGTCGCCGCCGCCTGAGTCGGTTCTTCAGCCAAGTAAGCGAAGGGGCGGGGTCGACAGACCCCGCCCCTTCGTCATGCCCGATCGCGGGGCCGCGACCATCACATGCTGGGTTCGACCTCGACGTCGGCTCTTTCTCCATCGCTTGGACCGGTGCGCCCGGCTGAGCCCGCCACAACGGCATTCGTGCTCAGTCGGGCAGCACCGACCGGGTGACCAGGTTCACGTGCACCGGTGGAGTGCCGTAGGGCGAGTGCTGCGTGATCTGCCGGCCCGGGTGTAGCTGCGCGTCGCTGCGGTACCAGTCGTGCAGGGCGCGTTCAGACTGAGAGCCGCCTCGGTCGGCCGCCACCAGTAGTGCGGCCAGTCGATCCACCTCATCATCGGACGGCGCCGTGAACCAGTCGTCCCACAGCAACAGCTCGTCGCCATAGCGGTGGGCGACCTGAAAGACCACATAGCCGGCGATGAAGTCCCGCCCGCGCAACGGGGGGCCGATGGCCGGGTCCACGCCGTACTGATCGGCGTCCAGGGCGCCGTCGCGGTACTGCAGCCACACCTCGGCGGCGGTCTCGAAGGGTGCGCCCGGCCCGGTCGGCAGGTCGCGCACGTCGAAGTCGAACCCGGCGGCCTGCAACTCGGGGTCGGCGCGCACCCAGCGGACGCCTTCGTACCACTCGGTGACCACGTGATCGTGGTGAAAGGGCGGTGCGAAGTACCCCGCGAACCCCACCACCGTGCGCGCCGGCACCCCGTGGGTGCGCAAGAAACTGGCCAGCAGCAGCGAATGGTCGCGGCAGCAACCGGCGACACGATCGGCGAGCGGACGAGGGCTCATCAGATCTGCGGGATGCCGGGACTGGTCGAGGTCGAGGATCGCCTCCACCCAACGGCTGTCGATCTCGCCCTGCCTCTCCGGGGGCAGGTCGGTCAGCTCGGCCCGGTAATGCGCCACCAAATTGCGGCTCGTTGCGCACAACGCGTCCAGCTGCGGATCGAGCGCCCCCACCAACGCCACGTGCACACCCGGATCGGAATAGGCGGTGTGCCGAGCGAACGACTGGGGGTTCGTGACATCGGTGGTCATGCCCCACACCATGACGCCCGGCCCGGTGTGACTGTCAAGTGAGCGGATCGTGAACGGTTGCGGGGCGCGTGCAACGCCGGCCGACGGAGCCACCGCGCGGACGTGGCCGCGACGTGGCCGCGCAGCCGGATCAGGACATCGGCGTCTCCACCGTGACCGAACGGTTGAGGTGGGCCGTCGACGGGATCGGGCGTGGCAAGGTAACCCCGATGACATCGCGCGACGCTCGCCGCATAAACCGTCACGCACAGAACGCTGTCGAGCGATCGGAAAGGAGCACCATGCCGCCGCACGTGCCGTATCCGGTGCTGCTTCGCACCATGGGCGGCTCGTTCACGGCCCTCGGCATCATCGGACGCCTGCCCGCCAGCATTCTGCCGCTGGCCCTGCTGCTCTACGCCCAGTCGCAGCTCGGATCGTTCGCGCTCGCCGGCCTGGCCACCGCGGCGCTGAGCCTCGGTGGCGCGGCGGGCGCGGTCTTCGTCGGTCACCTGGCCGACACCCGTGGTCACCGGCTGATCGGGGTCGGGGCGACGCTCGTCCAGACTCTGGCGATGGCCGGGTTCCTGTTCACGTGCCGTCCGGACGCGCCCCTGGCCGTGCCGCTCGGCTGTGCGGCTTTGATCGGCTTCGCCAACCCGCAGGTGGGCGGCATGGCACGCGCCCGCTGGTCACAGGCGGCCACGCAACGCGCGGACCGCACGCCGTTCACCTCGGCCGCCATGGCCTGGGAGGGCGCGGTCGACGAGGTGTCGTTCGTGGTGGGTCCGGTGATCGCGACCACCCTGGCCGCCGTCGCGCCCGCGCTGCCGGTGATCATCGCCATGGCGCTGGCGTGGATCGGGCAGGTCGGCTTCGCCCTGCATCGGACTGCGCTGCCTCCTGCGCACGAGGGACGGCTTCGCCATGAGCACTCGCCCGAGCACATCGACTGGACGATGCTGGTGCTGCTCGGCGTGGTCACGGGAGCGGTCGGGCTGCTGTTCGGCAGCACGCAGACCAGCCTTGCCGCGTTCTTCACGCTGCGCGACGAGCAGGCGGTCACCGGCCTGGTCTACGGCACGATGGCGGTCGGCAGCGCCACGATGGGCTTGCTCACCAATCGGTTGCCGGCCCGCTTCTCGTTCAGCTGGCGAATCGTGCTGTTCGGGTTGGGCAGCGCGGTTGTGTCGCCCCTGCTGGTGTTCGCCTGGGACGCCCCCAGCATGGCGGTCGCCTGCTTCTTGGTCGGGGTCATGGTCGGGCCGATTCTGGTCACGGCGTACGCGTTGGCCGAACGTATTTCGCCGCCCGAGCGGTTGTCGACCCTGATGGCCGTGCTGTCCACGATCGGCGTGGTCGGGGTCGCTGCCGGGGCGGCACTCGCGGGGCAACTCGTGGAGGTATACACCCCACAGACCGCGGCGTGGCTCGCCACCGTCGGCGCATTGCTGGCGTGCGTGGCGGGGCTGATCGTGACGCGCAGGTTGTCGGCCGGCTCCCGATCCGGGCCGCGCGGGGGGTCGCAACGCGAGGGGCGTCCGGACGTCGCATAGGGTGAACCGGTGAGCGATCCGGAGGTACGGCGACGCGGTCTGGACTGGACCCGGATCGGGCTCGTGATCGGCGCCGTCGCGGTTCTGATCGCGGCCGTGTTCGGCGTGCGGGCGCTGTCCGCCCCGGTCGAGAAGGCCGGGGCACCCACCATCGCGGTTCCCGCTCCCACGGGTACCCGCTTCACCAGCCCATCGCCCTCGCCGAGTCCGACCGGCACCGAAAGCGGCTCGGCGTCCGCGTCGGCCAGTGCGAACGCGAGCGCGTCGCCGTCCAGCAAGGCGACGAGCAGCATCAAGGCGTCAGGCGATTTCGACTGGTCGACGGCGACGGTGGGTGCGTCCGGATCGGCGGGCACCCTGTACCGCTACGTGGTCGGCGTGGAGAGTTCGGCCAAGCTGAAGGCGAACAGCGTCGCGGGCACCGTTGCCGACGTGCTCAACGACCCGCGCAGCTGGACCGGCGACGGCGACGTCCGATTCGCGCTCGTCGGCGAAGCGAAGGCCGAGGTGCGCATCCAACTGGCGAGTACCAAAACCGCAGCGGCACTGTGCGGCTCGGGCGCGCAGCCGACCTACACGTGTGTGAAGGGCAAGACGGTGGTGATCAACGCCGTGCAATGGAAGGCGGCCCCGGCATCGTTCGCGGGCGACCTCGACGGCTATCGCACCTTTCTGATCAACCACGCCGTCGGTCAACTGATCGGCAAGAGCGAGGCGCAGTGCGGCGGCAAGGGCAAGAAGGCGCCGGTGATGATGCAACAGGGCGCCGGGCTGAACGGTTGCAAAGCCAACCCCTGGCCGTGAGCGGCGACTCACCCGGTCACGCGATGGCCGGGTGAACGTGGATCAGCGTTTCCCGAAGATTCGTGACCCCCGATATCCCGGGAACGCCGGGGTCTGTGCGTGCACCGAGATCCCGGGGCAAGCCCGGGATGACGCGCACGTCCCGTCATCCCGGAGAACGCCGGGATCTGTGCGCGCACCGAGATCCCGGGGCAAACCCGAGTGGACGAGTACGGCACTTGTCGAGACCCCTACTCGCCAGGGTCTCGACAAGCGTGGCCGGCGATGGATCAGTCCTCGGCGGGGTCCGTTTCGGCGTCGTGCTGAGTGGGGTGGACGGTGCCCGGCTCATGATCGGCCGGCCCGTAGAGCGCATACAGCTTCAACGGCTCGTCACCGGTGTTGGTGACGTTGTGCCAGGTGCCGGCGGGCACCAGGATCACGTAGTCGTCCTCGACCTTCTTGCGAAAGCTCAGCTCGCTCTTCTTCGGACCCATCTCGACCAGGCCCTCACCCTTTTCGACGCGCAGGAACTGGTCGTTCTTCGGGTGCACCTCGAGGCCGACGTCGCCACCCACCGGAATGGACATCACGGTCAGCTGCAGGTGCGCGCCGGTCCACAGGGTGGTGCGGAAGTTGTCGTTGTCGAGGGTTCTCTTCTCGATGTCGAGGACGTATGGCTCCTTGCCGTGATCCTTGTTCTTTCTGACGGTCATAACGGGCTCCCTTCGATTCACCCATGCTTACCGCATGCAGACCCGCTGGTCGATGCATTGAGAAAAGTTCTGCCCCAAAGGGCCAGTGGCAAGGGACGCGCTGGTTGGCGTGAGGCATCGGAGGACCAGGGGTCCGACGCCTGGGCGCACTAGGCTCGTCACTACCGAACTCGACGAGGAGGGTCTGATGAACACGCGGGTGCGCAGGGCGGTCGTCGTCGGTGCGGGGGCCATGGGGTCGGGTATCGCCGCCCACCTGGCCAACGCGGGCGTGCAGGTGCACCTGCTCGATGTGGTGCCCGAGGGCGAGTCGGACGACCGCTCACGACTCGCGCGCGAGGCGATCGAGCGACAGGTGAAGGCCGCAGGCTTCATGCTGTCGGTGTTCGCCGAGCGGGTGACGCCCGGCAACGTCGTGGACGATGTCGCCGCCTATGCCGAGGCCGACTGGGTGATCGAGGCGGTCTTCGAAGACCTGGCCGTCAAGCGCGCGTTGTATCAGGTCATCGAACAGCACCGGGGACCGGGCACGATCGTGACCTCCAACACCTCGACGATCCCGCTCGCCCGGCTGGTCGAGGGGCGCGACGACGACTTCGTGCGGCACTTTGCGATCACCCACTTCTTCAATCCGCCCCGGCAACTGCCGCTGCTGGAGCTCGTGGCCGGGCCGGGCACGGACCCGTCCGTGGTCGAGGTGTTGACGGCCGCCGGTGACCACCAACTGGGCAAGACGGTGCTGCGCTGCCGCGACGCTCCGGGCTTTCTGGCCAACCGGATCGGCAACTTCTGGATGGCCGTTGCGGCCGCCGAGGCGTTGCGCGGCGAGGTCGACATCGAGACCGCCGATACCGTGATGGCCAGGCATTTCGGCACGCCGCGCACCGGAGTCTTCGGGCTGTTCGACCTGGTCGGCATCAACCTGGTGCCGCTGATCTGGACCAGCTTTCTCAAGCTTCTGGACGATGACGACGCCTACCACCGCTACGACATCACGGCCGACCCGACCTTCACCGGTCTGCTGCAGCGTGGTCTGGTCGGACGCCGCGGGCCCGGCGGCTTCACCCGTCGCACCAAGACCGCCGAGGGTCCGCTCGACGAGGTGATCGACACCGCCACCTTCGAGTACCGGCCGCGCCGCGCCCCGTCCGATCAGGTGGTGCAGGCGCGCGGGCTGAGGGCGGCCTGTGAGACCGATTCGGCCGGCGGACGCTACGCCTGGTCGGTGCTGCGCGAACTGGTTGACTACTGCTGCACCGTGGCGCCCCAGATCGCCGACCAAGTTGGCCTGATCGACGACGCGATGACGCTCGGCTACGCCTGGCAGGCCGGGCCGTTCGCCCTGGCCGACTCGGTGGGGCTCGACTGGCTGGTCGCGCGGTTCGAGGCCGAGGGACGTCCGGTGCCCCGGTTGCTGCGTCAGGCGCTGGACGCCGGCGGGTTCCGTCCGCGGCCGGGTACGGTGCTGGCCACGGACGGCGCGGTGATCGAGCTGCCAGCCGGGCCGCTCACCGTGGCGCAGGCCCGCGGGGTGCTGGCCGAGAACGAGTCCGCCGCGTTGGTGGACCTGGGCGACGGGGTCGCCTGCCTCACCCTCACGACGAAGCTGAACGTGTGCGAACCGGGCTTGTTCGATCTGATCGACGAGGCGTTGCGGCTGGGTGCGCAGGGGGCCTTCAAGGCGTTGGTGATCGGCTCGGACCACCCCCGCGCCTTCTCGGCGGGCGCGAACCTGAACGTGTTCGCGGGGTTGGTCGAGCGCAACGATCCGGACGAACTGCGCCGGTTCACCGAGCGCGGGCAACAGTCGTTCGCTCGGTTGCGCGCCGCAGCCTTTCCGGTCGTGGCGGCTGCGCGCGGCCTGGCGCTCGGAGGTGGGTGTGAGTTGATGCTGGCCGCCCAGCACGTGGTGGCGGCGGCCGAGTTGTACGCCGGGTTCCCTGAGCGCAAGGTCGGCCTGATTCCGGCGTGGGGCGGGGTGACGCGCACCCTGATTCGCTCGGGACTACGTGGTTCGCCCGATCCGGCGGCGCAGGCGTTCGCACTGGCGTCGACCTGCGTGATCAGTGGTTCGGCGTTCGAGGCGCAGGCGGAGGGGTTATTGCTGCCGTCCGATGAGATCGTGCTGAACGCCTACCGGGTGCTGGAGCGGGCGAAGGCGGCGGCGCTGGAGTTGGTCGGGGCCGAGCGACGACCCGAGCCCGCCTCGTACCCGTTGCACAGTCCGCTGCTTGAGCCGCTGGATGCCTCGTGGACGGACGCGTCCGAGACCGATCGCACGATCGTCGGCGCTTTGGCGGCGATGCTGACCGACGCCGAGCCGGTCACCGAGGAGGAGTTGCTGCGCCGCGAGCTGCAGGTGGCGCTGCGGCTGGTGGTCCTCCCGGCCAACCAGGAGCGCATGCGCCACATGCTGGCCACGAACAAGCCGCTGGACAACTGAGCAAGAGTGTCTGAATTGTTGACACCAGTCGGGGTGTCGACCCCCGACACGCCGGCTGGGAGCGCAACCAGTGCGGGTGATTTCAGAATGTTGACCGGCGGGTGCCACGGTGCCGAACGCGGCGCGGCGGGGCTGCCCACGGGCTGACGCGGATGAGCACCGTTCATACACGCTGTCACCACGGTCGACTCGGGGGACGCGCCCTGACGCAGTCAGCCCGCGGCCCGCTGGCGCCGCGGGCGGCTTCATTAGCGGCGCAGGCCGGGATGTCGTCACGCACCGGATGACCGCTGGGAAGATGGGCCGCATGACGCAGCCCCCCTCATCCGACCAGCCGCACCACCCGAGCGTGCCGCAACCGCTGCCTCCGGCGTCCGCGGCGGCACCGCCGCCTCAGCAGATACCCGCGTGGCCCGCGCAGGTCGCGCCGCCGGTGCAGCCGGGATCGACCGCCTTTCCGCCGCCAGGCTTCACAGCCCACCAGCCGACCTGGGGCCAGGGTCAGGTCCCACCGCCCGGGCATCCGAGCGGCCCGCCGCCGGGCGGTGGCTGGGGGCCGTCCGGGCCGGGCTTTGCGGCAACCGCGCAGCCCGGCGTGCCGACGGTGCCGCAGTTGCGGCACTGGGCCGAGATGCCGTTCGTGTTGAGCGGGCTCGCGGTGACGATCATCGCCGCCGTAATCGCAGCCGCGCTGATCGGTCGGGGTGACACCGAGGTACCGACCTGGGCGCTGGCCGGACTGTTTGCCGTGATCAGTCCGCTGATCGCTTTTTGATGATCCGTTTTCAGTTCTACAGCGTGGCCGCCAACGGCATTCCGGTAACGCCGCAGCAACTGCCCGAGTTGTACGCGATCTACGCCGAGCTGATGGCCAAGATGGACGTGCCGTGGCAGCCCAACCTGTACGTCGTCAACGGCAATGGGGTGCTCAATGCCTTCGCGTCCAAATGCCAGCTGAGAAGGGCATACATCACCCTCTACAGCGATCTGGTCGACGTGGCGTACGAGCTGAACGACTTCACCGCGGTCAAGTTCGTGCTGGCTCACGAATTGGGTCATGTGAAGTGCCGGCACGTGTCGTTGTGGCGCATTCTCACCACCAGCGTGGTGCGATTTGTCGGCCTGGATTCGACCATCACCCGCGCACAGGAGTACACCGCCGACCGCTGCGCCTCGTTCTATGTGCCCGAGGGCGCCCGGACACTGGTGCTGCTGTACGCGGGCAAGCGGGTCTACCGCAATGTCGACATCGAGGCGTACATGGCGAGTGTCGCGGCCCACAAAGACGGCCTGTGGCTGAAGCTCGTCAACCTGTTCTCGAGCCACCCGGTCGGCTTTCGCCGGATGAGCGCGCTGTACCAAGTGCAGACCCGGGGCTGGAACATCCACGGCAAGATGCTGTGACGGTTGGGACGGCTGGTGCGTGGGTTATCCACAGGTGCATCCACAGTGGGGATAACTACACGGCTGTAAGTCAATGCCGAACCCAGCTGGAACGACTCACCGCCGACGCTCCGTCCAGTGCTCGGGCTTCGCGGCCAGGGCGGCGGCGCGCTCCTCGGGTTCGGTGATCAGCATGCCGGCGCGCAGCCTCGCCAGCACTTCGCGTCGCACGGCGCGCACGCGGGCCGGGGAGCGCTGCAACGCCTCGGGACCGACACCCGACCACCAGCGGTCGAGAGCGGCGAACACCTCGGGTGCGTCTCGCTGGTCGATCAGGTCGGCGGTGACCCGCGCGATGCCGGTCTGACGGCCGGACCGGTCGGCGCGCAACGCCTGCTCGCCCAGGACGAGCGCCCCCAGCCCGGCACACCCCAGCAGCGTCAGTCCCGCCAGTGCCGGCAACGCCGCGAGCAGGCCCACCTCTCCCCAGCGGAACACGAACACGGCCGCGCCGCCCAGCAGCCACAGACCGCCGAAGGCGAGGTGGATCACCGCGGGCACGCGGGATCCCCACAGCGATCCATTGGCCCGCCGGGGTTCGAGCCAGCACAACAGGGCCACCGAGACGACCGCAAGCACGCCGGCGGGCAGCATCACGTTCTGCAGGGCGAGCGGGCTGGTCCGTGGCACGGTCAGCAGCGCCGCCGCGACCACGCCGGACACCAGGGCGATCCCCAACGCGGCGCGATGCAGCCGACTCGAGGTGGGTACCCGCGCGGCCGTAGGGTCGCGGCGTCGGTTCGCCGTTCCGACCGCGGCCGCCCGGGCGCGTTCGTGTGCCGAGGCGGTCAGAGGATCAGACGCCAGCACCGCGACCCGCCATGAATCCTGCACAGCGGCCTTGCCGTCGCGATACTCCGCGTCAAAGAGGATGAGGTCGATGCGGCCGAGCGTGCGCTCGTCCATACCGGTGACCGAACGATGCTGGGTTCCGGCCATGCTGCCCTCCCTCGTGCGATGAAGATCTCGGACGGCTGTGGCGTCCCAGAGTAGGCCCCACCACTTCACTTCGACAGGGCAGCTTTCGTTGCCATGGGGTGCGGTGTCGATCGGGCTGGGGCGCGCCGTACTCGGCGGCTTCGTGGTCGAAGATCAGGCCGCCGAGCACAACGCTGTGTTGTTGATGGGTCCGAGCAAGTCCCATCCACCGATCTGCGTCTGCTGCGCGACTACATTCGGACGCCCTGGCGTCGCCGGCGAGCGGGGAAGACGCCCGGTATGCCTTCGTGCGGGCCGGCTTGCCAGCCACCTGTCTGGTGCCGCTCGCGACGGCGCCATCGGTGGATCCGGTGAAGGCAAGAGCGAGCCAGAAACCCAGGGCAACGCCGGTCTTCGGCACCTTCACAGCGTGTCTCTTCGTTCTTTGGGCGTTGGGGCTGCCTCGAACGTATCGAGGGCACTCTCAGGAACAGTCAAGCGTTGCCATGCAGGTTCTTGACGAGAGAGCGGGCCGGTGTCAGCCTGTCTTGACGGTGTAGCCCCCCAACCACCCGAGGACCATGATGAAGAGCCGACGGGTCGCCCTTTCGTTCGTTACCGCCCTGGCCCTCGCCGGCGCTGTATTCGCGGTGGTTGCGTGGCGCCATGGGCCCACCACCGGCGTCGTGAGCCCCCCAGACAAGCCCCGTGACTACAGCCTGATCGGGATTGCGGATCCCGGCTTTGACCCGAAGTCCCTACGCGACGTCAAGACGGAAGAGGACTTCAAGAACCTGCCGGGTCTGAGTTTTGACACGGCAGCACCCAGCCCGTCTCCCTACCGCTCCTGACCCGACCGACCCACAGCGGCGACGCGGGGCGCAGAAGCCACGACTCCTGACCAGCCCGCGCTGTCGGCATGCCCTAGGCCCTTGGGCCCCGCTCAGGCTTCTGGACGGGGTGGTGCTCGGCGGCGATCATCCAGCGGTTTCGCATTCGGAAAGCGGGGATGGTCTGCCTCTTGGCCTGATTGGCGGCGACGTTTCCGCGCACGCCCACAGATCTCGCCCAGGCCTGCAGCGCAATGATGTGGGGGCTGGTCAGCAGCGCGATCCGCTTGTGCAGCGACTCCTGCAGCAGCAAGGCGAGCAGTGCGGTCATTGCGTCGGCCCTGTTCGTGATGGCGTACCGCTCCAGCGCCGGGTAGTAGTCGCGATGCCGGTTCTTCGCCCGCACGATCACCGGCGGCCAGCCGAGCGCCTGCAGTTGAGCGTTCATCACCAACCGACCGATGCGTCCGTTGCCGTCCAGGAACGGGTGAATGATCTCGAACTCGCAGTGAAACCGTGCGATCCGTTCCATGAAGTAGGTCGCGTGGTCCGCCGCGTAGTGGGTCAGCGCATCCTCGATCAGCCGAGGGACGAACTCAGGATTGGCGCCGAGATGAGCGCCCACCCGCACCCACTCGTTCGAGCGGCGGAAGCGGCCCGCCACGTCGTCTCGGATGCCAGCCATGAGTTGGCCGTGCCACTTCAGAATGTCGTGCGTGGTCGGGGGAGTATCGAGGCTCGACATGGACGTTGTGACGGCCCCCAGGTTTCTGGCCTCGAACACCTCGCGCAGGTTCACCCGGCGAGCCAGCATGCCGCCGGCGAGGATGCGTTCGGTGTCGATCAGGGTAAGGGTCGAGTTCTCGATCGCGTTCGACTGATGCACCCCCTCGGACACCTCAGCCTGGGTGATCTCATGCAGCGCCTCGGCATGGGTGCTCGCAAGCTGCGCGTATCGCGCGCCCAACCTCGCGATCCGCGACCGCGTGGCCTCATTGATCACCGCGACCGCCAACAAAGCGTGAAAAACACCACTGAGTCATCATATTTCACACGCTTTCGGCCAGCCATGTGACGCGATGCTGCGATCACCCAATCGCGACCGCACACGTGAACTCGTGCCGCCCTTCGCCGCGCTGCTCGCGCGTGCCGTCCGGCAGCACGATGGTCGCCTCGAGGCCCGCCGGCACGTGCACGGTCAGCTCGAGCGTGCCGTCCGTGCTGCGCCATTCGCTGCGCACCTCGCCGGCCGCAGCGGTGTAGCTGACCTTCGCCCAGTCGATGCCGGGGCCTGGACGAGGCTGAATCAGCACACTGCGCCAGCCCGGTTCGGCGGGGCGCAGGCCGCCTACCACCTGATAGATCCAGTCGGCCACGGCGCCCAGGGCGTAGTGGTTGAAGCTGGTCATGTCGCCGGGGTTGATGGTGCCGTCGGGCAGCATCGAATCCCAGCGCTCCCAGATCGTGGTGGCGCCCATCGTCACCGGATACAGCCACGAGGGGCAGCCGGTCTGCAGCAACAATTTGTAGGCGTCCTCAACGTAGCCGTGCTCGGACAACGCCCAGGTCACATACGGCGTACCGGCGAAGCCCGTGGTCACCAGGTGATCGCGGGCGCGCACCACCTCGGCGAGCCGGCGGGCGGCCCACGGAAGTTCGTCGTGGTCGAGCAGTCCGAAGCAGATCGCCAGCGCGTACACCGTGGCGCAGTCGGACGTGATGCGCTCGTCCGCGATGTAGTGCGCACGGAAGGCGGTGCGCAACCTGTCGGCCAGTACCGTCCAGCGCTCGGCGTCGGACGTATACCCCAGCAACGTCGCCGCCTCTGAGGCGAACGCGACCGATCGGTAGAAGGAGGCCGTCGCCACCACGCCCGGGTCGGCCTTGGCGACCCAGGGCGCATCCGGCGGGGCGTCCGGGTCGAGCCAGTCGGCGAGCTGCATGCCGACGTCCCACAGGCCGGTCGGGGACAGCAGCGGCTCGATCGAGTTCAGGTGGGCGACCATGCCGGGGTAGTGCGCGGCGAGCCGGTCGCGGTCGCCGTAGGCCTGCCACAACGCCTGCGGCACCCAGGCTGCGGCATCGCTCCAGATCGCCTGCGAATGCACGTCGCTGAACGGCGCGTCCGGTGCGTAGTGGCCGTACTTGAGCACGTCGGGAATGACCACCGGCACGGCCGGCGGGTCGTGGTGCACGGTCTCGGCGGCCAGGTCGAGCAACCAGGAGTGCAGAAAGTCGGCGACGTCGAACTGGGCGGCGGCGGTGGCGGCGTAGACGGCGATGTCGCCCGTCCAGCCCAGCCGTTCGTCGCGCTGCGGGCAATCGGTGGGCACCGAGAGAAAGTTGCCCTTCTGCCCCCAGATCGAGTTGCTGACCAGCTGGTTGACCAGCGGGTCGGAACATTCGAAGGTCATCGTGGGGGCGATCGCTGAATGGACGACCACCGCTTCGAGCGCGGACGCGTCCAAAGCGCCCGGCCAGCCCTCGATCTCGGCGTAACGGAAGCCGTGAAAGGTGAAGGTCGGCTCGAACGTATCGACGCCGCCCGACAGGGTGTACCGGTCGGTGGCCTGCGCCGCCCGCAGCGGGCGGGTGCCCAGCTCGTCGTGTTCGAGCACCTCGGCGTGCCGCACGGTGACCACCGTGCCTGCCGGACCCTGCACGGAAAGCCGTACCCAGCCGACCAGGTTCTGACCGAAGTCGACCAGAGTGCGTCCCAACGGGGAGGTCCAGATCCGCTGCGGCGCCAGCACCTCGTGCCGGGTGACCAGCGGGCCGACCTGCGCCACCAGCCGGGAGGCGTCGAACGCACCGGCCCGGACGGTCAGCGGCGCGCCGTCCGTTCCCCGCAGCCGGGCATCGATCGACTGGCCGTTGTAGAGCGAGTTCGCCGTCACCTCGCAGGTGGACGCCGTCCACTCGGTCGAGGTGCCGACCACCTGGCGGGCGCCGTCGGCGTAGTCGATCACCAGCTCGGCCAGCACGCCGATCTCGTCGCCGTAGTTCGCCGCGAGCCCTTCGAAGCCGAGGTCGCCGCGGTACCAGCCGTTGCCGACGCGGGCCTCGAATCGCACCGGGCCGGACGCCGGGCGCACCAGCTCGGTGACGTCGAAGCTCTGGTACTGCAGTCGCCACTCATACGCCGTCCAGACTGGGTTGAGCACCGAATCGGTGACCGGACGGCCGTCGATGCTCAGCTCGTACACGCCGTGCGCGGTGGCCTGCACGGTGGCGGCGACAACCAGGCCGGCCGGCTGATCGAGGGCCACGTCGGTGCGGAAGCGGAGCACCGCGTCACGGTCGGCGTCGGCAGTGATGAAGGTCGCCTCGGCGAGGGGGCCAGCGGTGTGGTGACTCATGTCAGTCCTGTTCAAGAGGGTTGTAGTGAAAAGTTTGCAGGTGTGCTGCGGCATCAACGGCGCCGACGCCGATCATGCGGCCGGTGAACCCGCCGGCGACCTCGGTGGTGAGGTAACGGCCGTCGAGCCGGGCGAGCACCGTGGCGGATCCGCTGGTCCGGTAGCCGAGCAGCACCTCGTCCGGGCCGCGATTGGCGCCCGGCGCGCCTGCGTCGGCGGGTGCCTGGGCCGCGAGCGTCAGGGTGACCGAGCGCGTAGGAAGTGGTGCCTCTGCGACTGTGTGGACGAAGGGGCCCACCCCCGCCGTGACCCGGACGACCTCTCCATCGGCCTGCACTTCGTACCAGTGCCGAGAGTTGAGTCGCAGCACCAGCCGGCACGCGCCGACGGTCAGATCGAACGCGGCCTCGGCTCGCCAGCTCTCGTGGCGGACCCGCGTGCACAGCAGTTCGCGGTGGCCCTCGTCCGGCACCCGGGTGAGACGCAGACCGTCCGGCCCTGGGGTGGCGAAGTCGGCGGGGTCACCGGCGGGCGCCACCCAGCGCGGGTCGAGTGCCGATCCGGTGAAGTGATCGGTGAAGCCAAGGACCGCGGCAGGGATGGTGTCGGACGGCCCGAACGCGGGCCACTCATCCACCCAGTCGATGGATGCGACGAAGGTCTCCCGGCCCAGGGGCGAGTAACCGGGGGTGCTGCCACGGGGCCGCAGCCGAGGTACACCGCCGCCCACGTGCCGTCGGGGCGCTCGACCAGGTCGGCGTGACCCACGTTCTGCACCGGGTGCGCCGTTGACCGGTGGCTGAACACGGGATTGGCCGGGTGCGACTCGAAGGGTCCGGTCGGATGCGGTGCCCGGGCGATGCTCACCGCATGACCACGCTCAGTGCCGCCTTCGGCGATCATCAGGTACCAGTACCCGCCGTGCCGGTACAGGTGTGGGCCCTCGGGAAAGGCGAGCCCAGTGCCCGTCCAGATCACCCTGGGTTCCTCCTGCAGGGCGCCGGTGGCGAGGTCGAGCCGCGCCTGCGCGATCGCGCCGCCGTGCGCGAAGCTGCACCAGGTCAGGTAGCACTGCCCGTCCGGACCCCAGCTGAGGTCGGGATCGATGCCGATCGCGCCCGTCGTGTACAGGGGCTCGCTCCACTTCGCCGGGTCTTCGGCCGACACGAGCGTGTGGCCGCGGCCGAAGTCGCTCATGTTGGTGGTGATGAACCAGTACCTGCCGTCGTGGTGCCGCAGCGTGGACCCGAACACGCCGCCGGAGTCGCGCCCGTCGCCCACGGTGAACTGTGAGCGGCGGGTGAGGATGTTGCCCACCTGCTGCCACGACGACAGGTCGGTGGAGCGCCACAGCGGAGCGCCGGGAAAATACTCGAAGCTGGAGTTGGCCAGGTAGTAGGTCGAGCCGACCCGGCAGATCGTCGGGTCGGGATGGAAACCCGGAATGGCCGGGACGCTCGAGAGCAGCCTCGATGCCGATGCGTCGGCTACGTTCACGCTGGTCATCGGCCGCTCTCCCCAGCCGATGCGCGCCGGGCGAGCCGTGACACCTTCGCGAACAGGTCGCGAACGATCAGTGCGGTGTCGATGTGCGTGAACACCCGCACCGTTCGTCCACGGGGATCCTCGCCGGCGTAATTACCGTCCGACGCGATCAGTGGTGCGGGTCGCTGGACCCATCGGGACGAGGCGGGGCTGGGTTCGAAGGTGGTCTGCAGGGTGCTCAGCGACACCAACGGCGAATCGCCCAGCACCATCACCTCGCCGGGAGTCAGCCCATGCGATCGCACGAAGTCCTCGCCGCTCTCGATCCGGCTGAGCAGGTGATCGCCCAGCGGTCCCTGCCCGGCCAGGTTGTCCTCCAGGTCGGCCATGCCGACCAACACCTGCCGGTAGGCGTCCCGGGGCACCTGCCAGACGTCGAGGTCGGAGTCGTTGAGCACCACCTGGGCGGCGATCGGATCGATGGACGCGTTGAACTCGGCGGTACCGGCACCGGGCGGAGGGTCGGCCAGCCCGGGGTGTTCGGCGCCACCGATCCAGATGGCGGTGAACCGACCCGCGATGCGTGGCTCCAGCAACCAGGCGCTGGCCAGTTCGGTGAGTCCGCCGCCGAAACAGGCGAACAACGGACGATCGTCGCTCGCCATCGCCGCGTCGATTATGTAGCGCACGGCCGGGGTGTCGATCGGCGTGTTGCGCGCCGCCAATGGCACATTCGAGCCGGCCAGCACCGGGACGGCCTCGGCGCCCGCCAGGTCGAGCACAGTGCTCGCCTCGTCCGCTGCCCGATCAGCGGAGTCACACCGCGGGTCGAAACTGGGGTTACGTGGCAGGTGTGAACCGATCACGGCCACCAGTTCGGCCGAGGTCGACAGAGCCTGATGCGCCAGCTGGAGCAGGCCGTCCGGGTCGCCGGCGTAGTCGTTGTCGCTGAGGACGCGAACCCGGGTGCCCGACGATCCGGACGCCATCTCACACCCCCGCGGAGGTGAGTGCGTCGAGTTCGGCGCCCTTGCTGCGGGCCACCTGGCCGAGCCAGCGGGCACTCGGCTTGGGGGTGCGCTCCTGGGTGGTGCGATCGACCGCGATCAGGCCGAACTTGGGGCCGTAGCCGAAGATCCACTCGAAGTTGTCGAAGGCGGTCCAGGCGATGTAGCCGCGCACGTCCACACCGTCGGCGATCGCCTCGGCCAGACCGCCGAGTGCGGCCTCGAGGTAGGCCAGCCGCTGGGTGTCGTCGTCGGTGGCCAGGCCGTTCTCGGTGATCATCACCGGCACGCCGGCGACCTGCCAGGCCTCGCGGACGGCGTTCGCCAGCCCTGCGGGGTAGATCTCTTCACCCTGACTGTTGACCGGAGCGCCGGGTTCGGGGTCGAGCAGGCCCTCGGGGCCGAACACGTGGCGTCCGTAGTTCTGAATGCCGACGAAGTCGTCGCCGCGGGCGGCTTCGAGAAACCGCAGGTTCACGTTCTGTCGGACGCGATCCGCGTACGCCTCGCCGCCGGGACCGGCCTGGACGTCGGTGTTGGCCAGGGTCCAGCCGACCGGCACCTCGGGACGGATCGCCTTGATGGCGGCGGTCCCGGCGCGATGAGCGGCCAGCTTCACCTGGTAGCCCACTTCGGTGGCGTTGAACTGGAACGGCGCGATCGTGGACGCCTCGACGCCGAGCGCCGCGGCCGCATTGGCCCAGACCGGGATCTGCCTGCGTGCCTCGGGCGGCTCGCCGGTCAGGCCCAGCTCGGCCAGCAGGTAGGGCAGGTTCGGCTCGTTGAGCGTGCAGGCCATGCCGATCAGGTCGCCCAGGTGGTGCATCGCCACGTCGCAGTAGCGGGCGAAAAGGGCCGGCGTCTCGGGGCTCTCCCAGCCACCGGCGGCCAGTAGCCAGCGCGGCGAGGTGAAGTGGTGAAAGGTGACCACCGGGGTGAGGCCGTGGGCGTGGCAGGTTTCGAGCACCCGCCGGTAGTGGTTCAGTTCGGCGACCGAGAACTCGCCGGGCTCGGGCTCGATGCGGGCCCATTCGAGCGAGAACCGGTAGGTGTCGAAACCGAGCGAGGCGATCAGCGCGATGTCGTCGGCGAAGCGGTGGTAGTGATCGACCGCGTCACCGGACGGCTCGGCGAAGATCGTGCCCGGCACGTGTTCGAGCAGCCAGCCGTCGGAGTTGGTGTTGTTGCCCTCCACCTGGTGCGCCGCGGTGGCGACGCCCCAGAGAAAGGTGTCGGAGAAGACGTTCGTCATGGTGTGTAGTCCTTGATTGTGTGTGACGGGTGAATGGTCAATGGTGGTCGAGCTGGTTGGTAGTCGAGCTAGCCAGACGGTGGACGGGACCCGACCCCAACACGATTCTGGAGGCGGCGGAGGGGGCTCGATCCGAGTCGTGGATGGGTCTGGCCGCCGAGGGAGCCTGCGACTGAGGCTGGTTGGCTCGGGTCGAGCCCCCTCCGCCGCCGACCCCGCCCATGGGTCTCGACCGGCTGACCAGGGCCTCAGTTCTCGACCGGCCGCACGCTCAGCGGGCGCCCTTGACCTTGAACACTGCCACGGCGCCGAGTGCGCACAGCACGCCGCACATGCCCCACAGCAGCAGGTAGTTGTGTCCGCCGCCGATGGCGAGAATCGAGGGCGCGACCAGCGGTACCACGATGCTCGGAATCGACAGGGCCAGCTGAAAGACGCCCATGTCTTTGCCGACGTCCTTGGCGTTGGGCAACACGGCGGCGCACAGGGCGAGGTCGACGGTGAGGTACATGGCCTGGCCGACGGCGAACAGCAGCCACGCGACGATGAACTGGTTGAAGGTGGTGGCGGTACCGGCCACGAACAGGGCGGTGGCCATGAACAGTGCGGCGGCGACGACGAACGGCTTGCGGCGTCCGATCTTGTCCGAGAGCCAGCCCGAGGCGGTGAAGAACACGATGCTGACCGGGGCCGACAGCAGGCTGAGGAAGCCGGCGTTCGCACCGGCCTGGGCGATCGGCAGGCCGAGCCCGTCCATCATGAAGTAGATGAAGTAGGTGAACAGGCCCGTCATGGCGACGCCGGCCAGAAAGCGCGAGAGCCACACCCAGCCGAAGTCGGGGTGCTTGCGGGGGTCGACGATCAGGTTCTTAAACAGGCCCGCGATGTCGAGCGGGGGAACGTCCGCCTTGGCCTTGGCGGGGTCCTTGTAGCCGATCAGCAGGGGCAGGCTGCAGGCGATGGCGAGCAGCACCGGGGCGGTCATCAAGAAGAAGGGGACGCTGACCAGGGCGGCGGCCAGGTACGAGCCGGCCGACATCGCCAGTGCGCCGAACATGCCCATCATGCCCATCACCTTGCCGCGCATGTTGTCGGGCACGCCCTCGACGGGAATCACTGCGTACGAGCTGAAGCCCACCTGGGCAGCGGTGATGCCGACAATGTAGGCGACCACGATGACCGGGATGGAGCGTGTGGTGCCGATCACCGCCATGCCGGCCAGGGCGATGGCGAGCATGCCGGCGATCCAGGGCCGGCGGCGTCCGAACTGGCTCGTCGTACGGTCCGAGAGCGCGCCGCCGAGCGGAACGCCGACCAGTTGCAGCAGGGCGCCGAACGAGACGGCGAGGCTCAGCGCGGCCTCTTTGCCATCGGGCGCGATCGATGCGATGCGCAGCGACAGGGCGGTGCTGAGGGTCAGCATCATGATGTACATGCCCGCCGCTGCGATCAGCACGAGCGCGATCGTGCGGCGATGGTTCTGCGGAAACTCGGGCGGCAGATAGCCGCTGACGGGTGTGGACGCGGTGGCGGTGGCGGCACCGGCTGGTGCGGCCCCGGCGGGTTCGGTCATTGGTGGTCCTCTGCGGTGAGGGGAGCGGTGCTCCAGGTGGTTTGCCGGGTGCTGCGGTGCTCCCGTGAGAAGAACTGAAGACCAACCTTGACCAGATTGGAATAGGTTTGACGAACAACCCTCACCAATCTGGAAAGAGTTCGTCGGATAGCCTGCCTGGGTAGGGGAGAAGGCAGGAGAGGAGTCACCCATGGCTGCCGCGAAGGCCCGCCGAGCACCGTACGCCAACGGCGAGCGCACGCGCGCCGCGCTCGTCGACGCCGCGTTCGACGTGTTCGCGCAGAGGGGGTTTCAGCGCTTGTCGATCCGGCAGATCGCCGAAGAGATCGGCACCAGCCACACCGCGCTGCTGCATCACTTCGGGTCGAAGGACGCCCTGCTGGAGGCGGTGCTGGCCCGTCGCGAGGAGCGTGAAGGGCCTGAGCGCGGCGAACTGATCCGCGAGCGCGGGTTGCTGGCGGCCGTGCCCGAGATCATGCGGCGCAACGCGTCCGAGCCGGGGGTGATCCAGTTGGACGTGACACTGCAGGCCGAGGCCATGCATCCCGATCACGTGGCGCACGACTTCGTGAGTCAGCGCGAGGCGACGTTCGTGGCGTCCGTGCGAGCGGAGTTGCAGGCCGAACACGAGGCCGGACGTCTGCGCGACGGCCTTGATCTGAACGTCATCGCCCGGCTGATCACGGCCCAGATCGAGGGCATTCAGCTGGCGTGGCTGGCGGACCCGTCCGTCGACATGGCCGTGCATCTGGCGGCGTTGATGGACCTGATTCGCACGCCTGTCGAGAAGTAATGCGATCGGCTCGCTTGGGTGCTTGGGTGCCTGGTCGAAGGCTCTGGTCAGTCGGTCGAGTCATCCCCGATTTCACGGACGTCGCGGTCGGGCGCCCCGTCCGCGTTCATGTCGCGCGAACGGGCCTGCCGGGCGTCCCAGCGAAGGGTGAGCGCGCCCAGCACGGCTGCGAGCACGCTGGCCAGCAGAACGCCGGTCTTGGCGGCCACGATGTGCGCCTGATCGTCGAACGACAACTCGGCGATCAGCAGCGACACCGTGAACCCGATGCCGCACAACAGGCCGACCGGCAGCAGGTCGCGCAGGCCGATGGCGTCCGGCAGGCGAAGCGGCGTGAATCGGGTGACCAGGGCGGTGGCACCCAGCACGCCGATCAGCTTGCCCAGCACCAATCCGGTCATCACGGCGACGAACACCGACGGATCAAAGCCGTCCGCGCCGCGTCCGACCAGCGTGACGCCGGCGGCGAAGAACGCGAACACCGGCAGCGCCACCCCTGCCGACCACGGCCTGACGGCGTCGTCCAGGCGGTGGGTGCGAGGTTCCGATTCGGCGCCCCGGACGAGCGCCGGCACGGTCAGGCCGAGCGCCACCCCGGCGATGGTCGCGTGCACACCACTGTCGTGCATCAGCGCCCACGCCACGACGGCGAGCGGTAGCAGTACCCACCAGCGCAGCGAGCGGGCCCGGACGGCGATACCGAAGCCGACGATCACGAGGGCTGCGGCGAGCAGCGTCCACAGGTTGATCCGGTCGGTGTAGAAGACGGCGATCACGACGATGGCCAGCAGGTCGTCCACCACGGCGAGGGTGAGCAGAAAGGTGCGCAGGGCGCGCGGAAGCCCACGGCCGAACACCGCGAGTACGGCCAGCGCGAACGCGATGTCGGTCGCGGTGGGAACGGCCCAGCCCTGCAGAGCGGTGCGGTCGCCCAGCAGCAGCACGAGCACCGTGAAAATCGCTGCCGGCAAAGCCATGCCGCCCACCGCTGCCACCACCGGCACCCCGGCCTCGCGCGGGTGGCGCAGGCTGCCGGCTACCAGTTCGTGTTTGAGCTCGACGCCCACCACGAAGAAGAAGATGGCGAGCAGTCCGTCCGCGGCCCAGGTGGCCAGCGATAGATCGAGGTGCAGCAGCGCCGGCCCGATCCGGTGCTCGGCCAGTGCGGTGAACGCGTCGCTGGCCGGCGAGTTCGCCCATCCGAATCCGATGGCCGCTGCGCCGAGCAGCAGAATGCCGCCGGAGGTCTCGCCGGTCACGAAGCGGCGTAGCCGGGCTGGCCATCGCCCGTCGGCGCTCTGGTTCATCGGCACTCCCGCGCCGTTGTTGTCGAATGCAGGAAGATGGCACAGCGGCGCGTTGGCTAGTGTGCCCCAACCTCGCGTCGGCATGGCCATCGGCAACACTCAGTGGTGAGAGATTTCCAGCTTTGCGCAGCCATGTCGGGGCATCGGCTGAGGGCCCGGTCTCAGTGGTAGCCGAGTTCGGCGGCTCGGACGGCGAGTTTGGTGCGGTTGTGGACGTGGAACTTGGCCATGAGTCCGGTGAGGTGGTATTTAACGGTGGATTCGGCGAGGTGGATGGTTTGGGCGATTTCGTTGTTGCTGCGTCCGTCCATGACGAGGCTGAGGAGTTGTTGTTCGGTGTCGTCGAGTTGTGGTCGGTCGCGGTAGGGGTTGGTGGCGATGAGTCGGCTGGCGGGTCCGGATAGCACGTTGAGTCCGGTGGCGGCGGCGCAGATGGCGTTGATCATGGACGGGGTGGGTAGGTCTTTGGCGAGGAACCCGGTGGCGCCTGCGTCGATCATGGCGGCGGCGGACTGCTCGTCGGCCAACGATGTCAGGGCGAGGATGTGCAGGTCGGGGGCCGCCTGGTGTAGGGCTCGAGTGGTAGCTGGTCCGTCGGTGTCGGGCATGTTGATGTCGACGAGAGCGACCTGGGCCTTGTCGGTGGGAAGGGCTGCGATGGCGCGCTGACCGGTGGCGTAGGTGGCGATGCAGGTGACTTGGTGGGACTTGTTGAGAATGCTGCTCAGGCTGGTTCGGACGTAGAGGTCGTCATCGATGATGATGACGCGGACCTTGTCGGCGGCAGGGGCACTGTGATGTGCAGTGTCCATCGTGGGTTCTCCTGTCGCGTCTCGATCGCACCAGAATAGGGGTGTAGGCGCTGCCGCATCCCGTCCAGTCCCATGTGTGTGCCGGTGGTGGCGTCGGTGGGATCGTGTTCGTTGATGATCAGGAACTCGGCCTGGTAGGCATCGACCTGGCCGAGGATGGCGCACGGCCGCCCGCGTTTGGCGTGCCGGTCAATGTTGGCGGCGGCCTCGGCGAACACGTCGTTGAGCGCGTGTTGGATCGGCTCGGGGATGATGGCGAGGTCGTCGCCTTCGAGTGTGACGGTGGTGGGGAATCCGTGTTTGGTCAGGCTGGCCTGGATTCCGGAGATGGTGCTTTGCAGGCTGCCGGTGGATGATTCCGCGAGCCGGGTTTGGGTGGGGTCGTTGAGTACGGTCATGACCCAGCGCAGTTCGTTGCCGATTTGGTGGATGTCGTCGATGACTGTGTCCAGTTCGGCCGGGTTGCCGCTGTCGCGTGCGAGGCGGGCGGTGAGGGAGAGCCTGGTGATGCTGCGGGCGATGGTGTCGTGCAGGTCGCGGGCCAGGGTCAGGCGTTGCTCGGCCAGCGCAGCCCGTTCGGATGCGGCGTGGTTGCGGCGCAGCGAGCTGAACAGATCGCCGATGACCCAGCAGGCGGCGAAGAGAACACCCCAGGTGAGCCCTGCGAACAGGAACAGTGCGCCGCGTTCGGGGTAGTCGTGGTACTGCACAGCGGTGAGAATGACGAGGTAGACGACGCTGATCACAACGCGGAGTTGCCTGTTACCGCGGATGCCGGTTCCGAGGATCGGGATCAGGGCCGCGTACTTGCCCATGGTTGACCACTCCCTCGGGACCAGCAGGTGGCCGGCGAGTAGTGCCGCGAGGACCGCCGAGCCGGCTCGCGGCCAGCGTGCAGTAGTGGCGGCTGCTGCACAGGCTGCAAGGTCGAGAATGAGCGTCACCATGTGGCCGCCGCGTAGGTCCAGGATGAGCGCGAGGCTGGACAGCAAGGTGGCGAGGACGACCTCGACCCAGTTGCTGTTGAGGAACCGCACTGTTCACTCCTTCTTCACCGCGATGGTTGGCACGCTAGACGATTGGCCGGTCTTTAGGGAGGAGGGTTGTCCACCTGGACAGTCGGTGGTGCCGACTTCGCTATCCACCCGGTCAATTCTTCTGCGAATCGCTTCCCAGTACCATAGGCTGCGCACAGCATTGCGCCATGCACAGCTTTCGGGGACAGGGTTTTAAGGGGCAACGGGTTTCGCGGTCGGTGTTGATCGTCGTTGCGCTTACCACCGCCGGCGCACTGCTCGTCGCGCCAGCTTCAAGTAGCCACTCAGGTAGCCAGGCCGTCGGCACCGGCGTGTGTGACTACTTTCCGTTCTGGCCCGGCTGCTGACCAGTCTGTCTGAACGCGCAACGCAAACGTCTTCAACCGAACAACGGGGGATCTGGTCATGTTCACCAATGCGCGAGTCCGTGTTGCCGTCACGGTGTCTTGCCTAGCGTTCGCGCTCGGTTGTGGCCACGTTTCTGTGGCGCTGGCCGACCCGGCACCGACACCGACGCCCGTTCCGACGGCGGAAGGTGGCCTGCTCAGCGAGTCTGAAGCGTTGAGGCAGGCGAAGGCGACGGGTTCGCCGGTGGTGGTGTCGGCGTTGACCGATGAGCGGACGCTCGTCACAGCCGATCCGTCCTCGGGTCAGTTCATCGCGGAGCTGACCGCGAATGTGGCCAGGGTGAAGGGTCCGCAGGGTGGTTGGCGGGCCCCGTCAACGAAGTTGGTGCGCGGTTCGGATGGGTTGCTGCGGCCTGAGGCCGCCGTAGCGCAGATCGCGATCAGCCCGGGCGGGCCTTCGTCGGCTCCGCTTGCTGTGTTGTCGGACGGGTCTGCATCGTTGCAGTTCGGCTGGCCGACGAGGCTGCCGGCTGCGGTTGTGGACGGGGCCACAGCAACCTATCCGGAGGTGTATCCGGGGGTGGACTTGGTGGTGCAGGCGGGCTTGGAATCGGTCGAGACGTTTCTGGTGGTCAAGTCCCGGGCGGCGGCTTTGAATCCTGCGGTGCGGGCATGGTCGATGCCGATGACGGTGCCCCCAGGGATGTCGGCGAAGGCGCTGCCCAATGGCGGCAAAGTGGTCATCGACGCCAAAGGGCTCGAGCGTTTCCAAGTGCCGCAGGCGTTGATGTGGGATTCGTCAGGCAAACCCGACGGATCGTCTAGCACGGTCGATCTGATCGCAGATGTTGCAGAGTCGCGGGTCGCACCCGTCGATGCGTCGATGGCGGCCGGCAGATTGTCGCTTGGGGTGAAAGGTTCGTTTCTGGATGATCCGGCGACAGTATTCCCGGTGGTGATCGACCCAGCCGCATCGTTATCGCAAACCCATGTGTTGCGGGTCACTGATGATTGGTCGAAGTGGGACGACGCGGTCGGTGACCACGGCAAGATCGGCTACAACGGCTGGACGTCTCCTTATTACCGGTCGCGGATGTTCTACCAGTTCGCCTGGCCGGTGTCGGGGCTGAAGTCGTCCCAGATCCGCTCGGGTGTGTTCGAGTATGTGCAGGACCTCTCGACTCAGCACAGCCCGTGCGTTATTTTCTCAACGGCTTTCCCGGGGGTGCGGGCGAAGTTGGCGAATGCGATCGACAGCTCCGATACTTGGTCGGACCGAACAGGGGACGCGTGGCATCCGCAGGCGTCGGTGTTCTCACGGATGGCGGTTGGGCATGAGGACTACTGCAATGACACGTATCGGGAGAAGTGGAACCTGACCGGCGCGTTGCAGATTGAGCGCACCAGCTACGACTACCGCACCACGGTCACGGTCGGTTTGTACTCCGATGATGAGGCGGATCGGGACGGTTGGAAGCATTACCTCAACGAAGGCACCTCTCCCAAGTTGGTGTTGACGTATGAGAAGGAGCCGTTGGTGCCGGCGGTGGCCGATTTGGCTGTGTCGGCGGCTCCAGTGCCGCAAACCTCGCCGCGCCGCACGCTCGCCTCCACACCCACGTTGTCGTCGAAGGTGTCGCTGGAATCGGGCTACAACTGCCAGTCGAGCACAGCCTGCCTGCAGGCCGAGTTTGAGGTGACCGGTGGCCCATCCACGATCTCGATCAACGGTGCGCGGGTCACCCAAAGCAATCAGATCTCCACCACCGCCGCCCTGCCTGCGATGACCGCAGGGACCTACAACGTGCGGGTGCGGGCCAGGAATGTGGACACCAACCTGGTGTCGGGGTGGTCGGCGTCGATCCCATTAGTGGTGGACCTGGCACCGGCCGCACCGTCTTGGTCGTGGCTGCCGCCGGTGGTGCAGGCCAGCGACAATCTGCCTGCCGCCAGCACGCTCCAGATCTCTGCAACTGCGGCGTCAGCCGATGCGGATGTCACTCAGCTGTGCGCGGTGATCGTCCAGGACAGCTCGACCAGTGAGGTGTGCGCCAACGCCACCGGGACACCCAAGGCGGCCACCATCACGGCCGGACCGTTCGTGGCCGGCAAGTCCTATGCGGTCACCGTGGCGGCGAAGGATCCGTATCAGTCGGGTGTGGCGAAGGCGGACACGCCGAGTGTTCGCGCCGTGCCGGTGCAGTGACAACAGACGGGGTCAGGATGAACACTCCACAAACCATCGGGTTGCGGGCCACTGGCGTGACGTTGAGCGTCGTGTTGGTGTTGGGATTGGGTGGCGGCACACCGGCGTTGGCGGACAACTGGAAGGCGAAGCCGCAGCAGACCGCCAGCGTGGAGGTGACGAAGGTCGCCAAAGCCACTGTGAGGGTGCCGACCACAGCAAGCTACGTGCCAGCGGATGTGACCTGGCCGGCGGCGACGCAGGCCACCGTTGCATTGACTGACACTGCCGCGGGACGGATGGCCCGCGCCGGGACCAGCCCGATGAAGGTCGGTGTGCCGGACGGTGCCAAGCCGCAGAAGGCCGCCACCGCTACCGTGCAGGTGCTGGACCGTGCCAGCAGCGACACATTGGTCGGGCTGGGTGTTGTCGCCACCGTCACCGCTTCAGCGGGGGCTCCGGTGCAGGTCAGCATGGACTATTCGGGGTTCGCCTCCGCCGGCGGTGCCGGGTTCGGCAGCCGTCTGCAACTGGTCACGCTGCCCGGCTGCGCGCTGACCACTCCACAGCGTGTCGAATGCCAGGTGCAGACACCGCTGGAGACCGTCAACGATCCCGCTGCCCGCGTGCTCACCGCCACTCTGCCCGGCACCGGTGCCGGCCCGCAGGTGTCACCGTCCGCCACCCCCACCGGGTCGCCTTCCGCGGCGCCGTCGATCACATCCACACCGAGCACATCAGCGTCGCCGCCAAAGGCGTTGCCAACTTCGTCCTCCCAGCCGTCGGTGTCCTCGAGCTTCACCCCCGGTGGTGCGGCGAAGTCTGTGACGGTCCTGGCGGCGGCTGCGGCGACGACCAGCGAGCAGGGTGACTACACGGCGACGTCGTTGAAGCCGTCGGCGGCCTGGGCGGCCGGCAGCATGTCGGGTGAGTTCACCTGGTCGTATCCGATCGCTGCCCCCGACGTGCCGGGCGAGGTGTCACCGGACCTGTCGATCGGCTATTCGTCGGGCGGCACCGATGGTGGCGTGTCGAACACGAACAACCAGGCCTCCTGGGTGGGTGAAGGCTTCGAGCTGGGTTCGGCGTTCATCGAACGCAAATACGCCGGCTGTTACGACGATCGTTCCGGCGGCACCAACTCCTCCTCGACCGCCTCCGATCTGTGCTGGTACACCGATTCGAAGAAGACCAACGACCAGAAGTGGGACAACGCGTTCTTGTCGATGGCCGGTCATGCCGGCGAGTTGGTGCGGATCGGTAACACGGCCGAGTGGCGTCTGGAGGTGGACGACGGCACCCGGGTCGCGAAGATCGGCACCGCCGCCTCCAACAATGAGTATTGGCGGGTCACCACCCCCGACGGCACCCAATACTTCTTCGGCAAAGGCAAGGCCGATGGGGCGGCGACCGCGACCAACGCGACGTGGTCGGTGCCGGTGTCGGGCAATCACTCAGCCGAGCCGGGTTACAACTCGAGCTTCGCCAGTTCGTTCGTGCTGCGCCCGTGGCGCTGGAACCTGGACTATGTGGTGTCGCCCACGGGTGTGACCATGACGTATTTCTACGTCAAGGAAACGAACAAGTACAAGAAGAACCTGGCCACCTCCACCAGCTACGACCGGGGCGGGTATCTGTCGAAGATCCAGTACGGCGAACGCAAAGGCGCCGAAACGGTGGACGATTCGCCGGCGAAGGTGACGTTCACCGTGGAGGAGCGTTGCGACACCACCATCTCATCAGGCTGCAAGACGACGAAGCCGACCTCGTCGACGGCGAAGGCGTGGCCGGATGTGCCGATGGACGCGGTGTGCGACGCCGACTACTGCCCATCACAGAAAACTGCTCCGACGTTCTTCTCCCGCAAACGGCTCAAGCAGGTCGACACATACACCCGCAACGCTGCCGGCACCGCCTGGGAGGCCGTGGACAGCTGGGTACTGGCCGGCTCGTTCCCAAAGCCGTCCGACGGGGGAGCGGTGCCGTCGTTGTGGTTGTCGTCGATCACCCGGACCGGCAAAGCGGCCAGTACCTCGATCGCGTTACCCGCAGTCAACCTGTCGCCTATCATGCTCGACTCCCGCATCAGCGGTGCCGGGGTCGCGCTGGAGAAACCACGACTGGCGGTGGTGACCTCCGAAACCGGTGCGCAGACGATCGTGGAGTATTCCCACCCCGAATGCACCTCCACCACCCTGCCCAGCTCAGGTGACATCCCCACCAACACGAAACGGTGCATGCCGGTCTACTACTCGGCCGGCACCGCCGCCCCCAGCCTGCAGTGGTTCAACAAATTCGTCGTGTTGTCGGTGACCGCACGGGATCCGGTCGGCCAGGCCGACTCCTCCACTGTTCCGGCAGGGTTGGATATCGGGTTCGATCAGGTGACCAGCTACACCTACACCGGTGGCGGCGCCTGGCGTTACAACGACTCTCCGTTGATCAAGGCCAAGTACCGCACCTGGGGCGAGTGGCGCGGGTTCGGCAAGATCACCACCATCGCCGGCAAGGGCACCACCAAAGAGGTCGACGAAACGCTGTACTTCCGCGGCATGAACGGTGACCGGGCCACCAGCACCGGCGGCACCAAGACCGTCAGCGTCAGCGACTCCACCGGCGGCACCTGGCCTGATGACGACTGGCTGGCCGGCACGATCCGCGAAACCCGCAGCCTGACCGCAGTCGGCGGCAGCGAGGACACCGGTTCTTTGATGGACCCAGCCGTTCGGGCCACCATGTCCGGCACCGCTCCGGCCGCCGACGGCCGGCTCACCTCCCACCAGATCGATGTGGGCAAGACGATCACCCGGCAGAAGACACCGACAGGTACCCGCACCGGCAGCGACACCGTTCTGGCATGGGATCAGTTCGGGCAACCCACCCTCGCCGAAGACCAGGGCGACCTGGCCGTCACCGGCGACGAAACCTGCACCCGCACCAGCTACGCCACCCCGACCAGCGCCAGCACGGGCCCGATCGCATTGGTGGCGGAGGAGTCGGTGAGCCCGGGAACGTGCGCCGCCGCGCTCGACTACGCCACTGTGTTGTCGGCCACCCGGCACCATTACGGCACCACCAACCACACCGACACCGTCACCATTCCCGGACTGGAAACCAAAACGGTGCAGTTGCGCGACGGGAACCCGCGGCCATGGGTGAACACCGGCACCGCAAGCTACGACACCTGGGGACGGCCGCTCACCGCGACCGATCCGCTCAGTAACACCACGAGTACCAGCTACAGCCACACCACCGGCGGACTGCTCAGCGCGACTACCACCACCAGCCCGGATCCAGACGGTGCCGGTGCACTGACCCCGCATACCACCACCGTCAGCTACGACACCCGCCTCGGTGCCCCGATCAAAACTGTGCAGCCGGGCGGTCAAACCAGCGAAGCCGCCCTCGACGCCCTGGGCCGGGTCACGTCGGTGTGGCAACCCGGCCAACCCAAGACCAGTCCGGCCTCCGCCACCTACAGCTACACAATCAGCAAGACCACTACCAGTTCGGTGACCTCCAAAACGCTGCTGCCGACCGGCACCACCTACAGCACGACGATCGCGCTACTGGACAGCATGCTGCAACCCAGACAGACCCAATCCCAGTCGGCGGCCGGTGGCCGGATCATCACCGACACCCGCTACGACTCCCGCGGCGCCACCGTACTGTCCGACACCTACTACAACGCTGACTCTCCGGCGGCGACGTTGGTGATGCCGACGTTCCGTGACAACATCACCACCTCGCACCGCTACAGCGTTGATTTCGCCGGCCGCACCACCATCGATGCCCTCTACGGCAACGAAACGCTCCGCTGGCAAACTGTCACCGGCTATCTCGGCGACCGCACCACGGTTACCCCACCAGCCGGCGGCACCCCGACCACGACCTTGGTCGACATCAACGGGCAAACCACCCAGTTGATCCAGCACCTCGGCACCGACACCACCGCACCAGGCGCCACCACCAGCTACCACTACGACCTGCTCGGCCAACTCACCGCAATGACCGACGACAAAGCCAACACCTGGACCTACGGCTACGACCTGGCCGGAAACAAGATCTTCAGTCACGACCCCGACAAGGGCGACACCACCTCCACCTACGATGCCGCCGGGCAGCTCACCTCCACCACTGACGCCCGCAACGTCACCCTGAAGTACTTCTACGACAACCTCGGCCGGCCCACCAAGACCACCAAAGCCGACGGCACCGCGCTGATTTCCACCAGTTACGACACCGTGCAGAAGGGGCAGGTCAGTGCCTCCAGCCGGCATCTGGCCGGTGGCACCCTGACCAGTCGGGTGAACAGTTATGACATCGCTGGCAGGGCCACCAGCACCTCCATGATCGTCCCCGAAATCGCTGGGTTGATTGGTGCGCAGTTGGCCGGCACCTACACCTCTACCACTAGTTTCAACGCCGACGGCAGCATCCAAAACCAAACCCTGCCGGCCGCCGGTCCGATCCCGACTGAAACGCTCACCACCGGCTACACCCCTCTGACTGGTCAACCCGACACCCTGACCGGCACCCTCGGCTCGACCACCGCCACTTATGTGCAAGATACCCAGTACCTGGCGTGGGGAACTCCGGTTGCGATGCTGTTCGGCACCCATAGCGGACGGCTCAGTCAAGTCACCTTTCAACGCGACGACACCACTCAGCGGCTCACCGGCACCGACCTCTATCGATCGGGTCAAGGTGGTGTCAGCGACGAATCCGACACCCTCAGCTACGACCCGGCCGGCAACATCACCCAAGTCAAAGCCGCCCTGGCTGACGGCAGCGTTGATAACCAGTGCTTCAGCTACGACTATCAGCAACAACTGACCGAGGCCTGGACCCCCACCGGCACCTCCTGCGACCCGAACGGGCGCAGTCAAGCCAACCTGGCTGGGCCGGCGCCGTACTGGACGAGCTGGACCACCGATTCCATCGGCAAGACCAGCCAACGCATTGACCGGACCGTCACCAAGTCGTCCACGACCAGTTACAGCTATACCGCCAATGGTGAGAATGCGTCCCGGCCGCACTTCGTCACCGGCACGGCCACCACCGGCAGCAGCCCCGGCACCGCCAGTTACACCGCCGACGCTGCCGGTAACACCGCCACCCGACCCAACCCCGGCGGCGGCACCCAAACGTTGATGTGGGACGACCTCAACCAACTCACCGACGTGACAAAGGACGGCGCTACCATCGCCCGCATGGTGTACGACACCTCAGGTACCCGGGTGCTACGCAAACAGGGCGACACCACCACCCTGTACGTCGGTGGGGACGAGATCACCCTCAACACCGCCACCAGCGCGGTGACCGCGAACCGGTACTACACCCATGGCGGTCAAACCGTCGCCGTGCGCGCCGGTGCCAGCAACGACACCGTCACCACCCTGATCTCGGATTGGCAAGGCACCACCCACCACCAAATCGGCAACGCTACCGGCGCGCTCGCCACCAGCTGGCAAGACCCCTACGGCAACCCAAGAGGCACCCCACCCACCACCTGGACCGGCGAACGCGGCTACGTCGGCGGCACCAAAGACGCCACCGGCCTCACCCGCATCGGCGCCAGAGACTACGACACCGCACTCCAACGCTTCATCACAGTAGACCCCCTCCAAGACCTCGCCGACCCCCTGCAATGGAACCCCTACATTTACAGCAACAACAGCCCCATCACCAAAGCAGACCCCACCGGACTCGTCCCTGCCGGACCGTCCTTGATCGACGGCATCTACCGGGTGGTCGCCACCAAAGACAAGAAAGGGAGAATCCACCGCAAAGTCGTCCCCACTGCCGGAGAGCTACAACGCCGCGCTTGGCTGCGACGAGTCAAGGCTGCCTCGATCGCTGCGGCTCGAAAGAGGGCTGAGGCGCTCAAACTCTGGCAGAAGCTTGGTACTGGTAAGGTACGGATTCCCGAATTTGACCGCAACAATAATAAGGGCAACACCAAGAAGCCCAAGGGGCCAGACCCCTGGTGGCGCGAAAAGGGCGAGTCTGACGCCGTTGGCAAGCGAGCCATGCTTGAAGCGCGAGCACACGGCGCGAGCTGTTATTCTGAGGGAAAACTCAACGTTTGCGCGGGTGGTGGCTACAATCTCAAAGGCTTCGGAGGAACGACGATTGGGAATACGTTCTGGACTAATGATGGGTTTGTTAAGCTCAAAGAGAGAGACCCGGAGAGTTATCGCCGAATATTGCGTCATGAAGACGCGCACCGAGTTCAGTGGGAGATGTATGGGCTGAGGTTCGCCCAACTTTACGCGAATGATCAGATTCGATCCGTGTTGAATGACCCAGTATTCAATCTGCCGGTTGGATATACCAATGGCTGGGAATATCGTGCCGGGCTCGAAGATGGAGGCTATAGGCGGTGAATCGATCAGCCGTGGCGACCCTGCGGATTGCATCCCTCTGTGCCGTTCTCGCTTCGACGTCTGCCTGTCAAGTTGTCGCGCCTACCCGTCCGCGGAGCGAAGAAGGATTTGTGACCTTGGCTAACGGTATCCTCGAGTTGCATTCAGCCTGTTCGAATCGCTTCCAGAGAATCGGCGTGATGGGGGTTGCAGAGCAAGAGCTCTGGGAAGCCCATCTTAAGGATGGTCAAAGTCTAGCGGTTATTCCGTTGCTGCAAACCTCAATACCTGGTTACAGTGTAAGGGGGCAGATAGAGCGGGTTCTTCCCGATGTTGAATACACCATCACTTACGCTTGGAGCGCTGGTGGCCTAGGTGAGTACATCTCGGGGCCTCTTGGCGACCTCAAAGCCGGACAGGTGCTGTGGGCGGAAGGAATTGTCTCAGAAGCTCAATTTGAAAGCGATCGCCGGACTATTCGCTGCGCCAGGTGAAATGGGACGCAATTCGCCAAATAGTGGAGTATTCTCAATGCACCAAATTCTTTGGGCGACCCCTGCCAACAACCTTCATGCCGAAGATTGGGGGTCCATGGAATGTGCAGGTGACGAACTATCTCGGGGGACTCATGCTCGTTCCGTACGTGGGAAAGTTGACGGGAGGACCCAAGGGCGGGGTTAGCGCCTCCGTAGGTGAGTCGGCTGGCGCGGGTGCCGCAAACGCAGGATCCCGTGCTCTGGTTGATGCGGGTAAACACGACTTTCTCTTCGGCCGAGTTAAGTCGGGGAGCCACAACGCCGATCGGTCGGCGCACAACGCCCAGCGGCTCGCTCGAATCGGCGTCTACGACAACGCCGCGGGCAGATCGCTGTTTTCAAACAACTTCGATGCTGAAGTCGCGCGAAACGACAACATTGCGCGGACCTTCCACAACGAGCACGGCACCTTCGAGATTCGCGATTCGTTCTTCTCTGGCCCGTGCGGCTTCCTGAAGTTCGAGTCAACCTGGCAGGTCACCGACGACGGTTTCCGGCTGTCGACGGTGATCCCGATGGGCGGCCCGTGATGAGCGCGTTCATGGAGGTCCCTCGGCTCTCCGATCTCGAAGGCCTTCCCGTCGAGGTGGTGAGCTCGGACGAGCCGGGGGTCGTCAGCTTGACCAGTTGGGCTAACGACGGCTCTATTGTCACGCTCACGTGGGATGAGACCGCAGGATCGGTCCACGTACGCTGGACTGAGGCCGACGAAGAGCGATTGGTCCTCGAGCGAGAGACGGTGTCCAAGGTGTCCGTGCGCGAGGACCACGGTCGGATCGAGTTCTGGATCTGGTCGGACGCCGGTGGCGTAGTTGGGCAGTTGCTCGTCCGTGTCGGTGATCATGTCGGCGTTTCGGACGCACTGCTGCGCAGATAGCCAGATCAGCTGCCGCTGGCGAGGACCTCCAGCCTGGTTTGGTGACGAGGGCGGGATCTTCGCTGTTCAGCTCTGAGACCGCCGGCCGTTTGGCTTGCTCGCGCCGCGAGATCAGTGGGAACTACTGATCTACTTTTGGTGCTACCGAGAGTCGGGACTGTACTTTCAACGGTGTAACTCCGATCAGTGAGGTACATCATGAGCACGCAGGTTGAGCCGGTCGTCGTCGAGGCGGCCGAGTTGGAGGAGCAGCAGGTGGCGATGGTCGAGCAGCCGCCGTTGGTGGTGGACAAGCAGCTTAGCTGGTTGGGCCCCTCCCCAAAGCCAGAATATCCAACTCTGACTAGCTAGAGACTCAGCGTTAACGATCTGGGCGCGGAAGGAACTGAGATATGGAGAAAAATTCGCAAGGATCCTCGATACTGTCAAGATTCGTTAAGAGGGTTGCCGGCTTGTGTGTTTCGCTCTCCTCACAGCGACACTTCTTCATCTGGCGACAAACTGGATGGGTGCCGGTCTTTGGGATTCTTATGATAATGCCGATGCTGATCGTGGCGGTTATCCCGTCGTGGATTGGGCCTTGGGTCTTCTATACAGTCGGTTTCTTCGCTCTGGCCCCCTTTTTGGATGGATTGATAGTATACCTAGTCGATCGACCCCGCCGTATGGATAGGCAATGAGTGGTACATTTTGCCAACTTCCGGGCGTCGATTCCACGAAGTGCGACGTCATTGCGCAGGATCGCACTGGCGCGGAGTGCAGAGTGCAGAGGAAGTGAGGTTGACCCCATAACCCGTGTCCAGGTTACGGGGCCAACCTCAGAGTGCTGTCGTGGGCGATCCTTTCGCGACGAGGAACGAGCTGCCAAACACACTTCCGCCCATGTCCGTCAGCTCGGTTGCCATCTCCCCGACTAGCTAGAGTCTCTCGGCCCGACGCCAGGGTCGAGACGTGTCCGGGCTATCATCTGATCATCTCGTCAGATGAAAGGAGATCATCGTGACAGTCCAGGGTCTGGATGGGTGTGCGGTGCCGCAGGTGCATCCCGACAGGGTGCGGTTGGTCACGATCAACGCTCCCGATGCGGACGAACTGGCCAGGGTCAGCGCGGTGTTCAAGTTGCTGGGCGATCCGACGCGCACCCGACTGCTGTACGCACTGCTCGAGGCCGGCGAACTGTGTGTGTGCGACCTCGCCGCCGCCACCTCGACCGCCGAGGCGACCGTGTCGCAGGCGCTGCGGCTGCTGCGCGCCTCGTCCGTGGTCACCGGACGGCGCGAGGGCCGCAACGTGTTCTACCGCCTCTCGGACGCGCATGTGCGGCTGCTGCTCGACGTGACCCGCGCTCACATCACCCATGGCGGCCCGGAGACCCTGCGCGACGGGGACGGGAGCCTCCGGTGAGTCATTCGCATTCGCACGATCACGCGGGCGCGACCGGGCGTCACCGCTGGCGGCTGGCGGTCGCCTTCGTGCTGGTGGCCGGCTTCTTCGTGGTCGAGTTGCTGGCGGCGTGGAGCTCGGGTTCGCTGGCCCTGCTGTCGGACGCCGGACACATGGCCGCCGACGTGACCACGCTGGGCGCCGCCCTGATCGCCACCCGGCTGGCCACTCGCAAGGACACCACCGGACGGCGCACCTTCGGCTCGTACCGGGCCGAGGTGTTCGCCTCGGGGCTGGCGGTGCTGCTGATGATCGGCGTCGGTGTCTACATCGCCATCGAGGCCGTCGGACGGATCGGGGCCGCGCCCGAGCTGGCGTCCGGGCTGATGCTGGTGGTCGGCGTGCTGGGTCTGATCGTGAACGCGATCTGTCTGATGCTGTTGCGCGCCGGGGCGGCCGAGAGCCTGAACGTGAAGGGTGCCTACCTCGAGGTGATCGCCGACCTGCTCGGCTCGATCGGTGTGATCGTGGCGGCCGTGCTGGTCCGGTTCACCGGCAGCGCCTGGTGGGACACCGTGATCGCCCTTGCCATTGCCGTGTTCGTGGTCGTTCGTGCGGTCATGCTCGGACGCGAGGTGCTCGACGTGCTCGGCCAGCACGCCCCGCAGGGCATGGAGCTGGCCGCGTTGACCGCGGCACTGCTCGCCGTCGATGGGGTCACCGAGGTGCACGACCTGCATGTGTGGCGGTTGACCTCGGGCATGGACGTCGCCACCGCCCATCTGGTGACCAGTGCGTCCGCGCAACCGGGGTCGGTGCTCGAAGCCGCCGGCGGCACTCTGCGCGACCGCTTCTCGATTGCGCACGCCACGTTGCAGATCGAGGCCGAGGGAACTGCCGAGTGTCAGGGCGTCGACTGGTAGACGGCCTCGGCCGCTCGTCGAGGGCGAGCCGGCCAGGGGGGCGACCGGACGCGATCGCCGGGACGCCCGTGGGCTTCGGGCCCGCCGGGGTCTACTCGCCGAGCCGGACGTCGCAATCGTCCGGCAGCGCCGGGGCCAGCCAACGCCCCAGTTCTGCGGCGGGTACGGCCAGGGCGGCGGTCTCGACGCGCATCTCGCCGGACGCGGGCAGCGGGGGTCGCCAGGGTCGCGGGCAGATCGTCCGCTGGGTCGGTTCGACAAAGACCAGCACCAACACCGTCCCCGAAACCGTCATCGCACGACAGTCGGCCAATGGGGCCAGTTCGCGTCCCCACCCGGATTCGTGCACCAGGTCGTCGTCGACCACCCACAGGCCCTCGGGGTTGCGGCGTCCGGTCAGTGCGGCCGCGGCGAGGCCGCCGAACCAGACGATCGGCACGAGCAGCAGCAGCGTCCAGGGCAGCCAGCGGCCGCCGCGAGCCGCGTCGGCGATCAACACGCCAAGACAGGTCAGTGCCAGCGCGCAATCGACCATGATCTCGAGCCAGTGCTCAGCGGCCCAGGCGTGCAAGCCGATCGCGGGCCGTCCGGCGATCAACCGGGTTTCTGGTGGCGGAAAGCTGCGCCGTCGCAGTCGCAGAGCGGCGGAGACCAGCAGGCATCCGGCGATGATCACCCCGAACGCGGTCAGCACTGCATGGCCGGAACGGCCGGCGCCACCGTCGTTCCGATCCACCACGCGGCCGCGCCGGCCACGGCGGCACCGATCAGGTCGACGGCCACGCCACGGACGCGGCGTCCGCGTGGGACCGGCCGCGCGGGCAGGCTGAGCAGGCCGACCAGGGAGCGGGCGGCGCCGCGCATGGCCCGGATGGGCACGCCTGCGGTTCGAACCGGGGCCCCGACTCCGCGCGTCCCAACGGTGTGCGTGACGGGTGCGTCGTCGCTGAACCGGGTGCCGCGGCCGGGTTTCGTCACAGCCGGCCGTTCGCTTGGGCGAGCCGGACGGTCTCGGCTCGGTGGCATGCACCCGCAGTGCCGAGGGCGACCAACCCGACCACGCTGTACGGACGCTGTCGCGGCGGCTGCGTCCGTGCGCTGGAGTGTGACATGGCGTACAACCTAGTGGCGTGTCCTCCACATCACTTACCGATTGGCTGCGCCTGAGCGCGCACCTCGCGGCGTTCTCCTCGGTCGCGATACGACCCGGGATCGAGGGACACATCACGAGTGATGTCGGGGCCGTGAGGTCGCACGGAGCTTCATCGCAGGTCGAACTTGTTGAGGCACCATGCCTCGTCGAAAGGCTTGCTAGTAGGGGTTTCATCAAGCTCAGCAGAGGATCGTGCGTCGATCACCGCTTCGTCAGTGGAGAGACGGACGCGTCACGTGCCGACCGGGGCCAGCGTGTGTGCCCGGCCGGCCCGCGGAAGGTCAACCACAGGCCGAGAGCGAGTTCCCACATAAAGATCGGCAGCACCGCGATGGCCGACCAGACCGACACCTGATCGTTGAGCCCGAACAGCGTGCCGATCACCGAGATCAGCTGAAGCGGCGCGCCGATCAGCCCCAGCAGCGGGATTCCCCGCGGCACCAGAGCACTATGCAGCAGCGCCGTGCCGAGCAGCAACGCATTGACGGCCGGCATCAGCCCGGGGCCGAGCAGAAACGTCCAGTTGCGCACGGCCACCAGGCCCTCGGCGAGCGCGACCCGGGCGATGTCGTCCGAATCGGAGTGCTGCAGCGTGACCACGGCCAGCAGGCAGATCACCCCGGTCGCGATGATCGCTGCCTCCAGCACCCGTGACGTGACGAAACCCAGCGCGGCGGACGGGCTGCGACCCCGCAACAGTGGGTAGAGGACCACCGCGGTGCCCACGCAAGCGGCGGCGTTGACGAGATCGAGCAGGCAGCCCGCCACCACGCCGGCGCTGGGCTGCTGGGTCAGCACGAAACGCGGATCCTGAAGCACGGGCGACAGCAGCGGCAGGGCGGCGATGGACGCGACGAAGGTGAGCAGGTACAGCAGGCCGGCGGTTCGTGCGGCTCGGGTGTCGACGGTCACGTGGGTCCCTATCGCTCAAAGGTGTACACCGTACACTCATGCCGCAACGCTAAGGTGTACACCGTACGCTCGTCAAGCCGAGGAAGCGGAGGCGCGATGACCGGCACCCCTGCTAGGGCTCGGGAGCGGCTGACCCGTGATCGCGTGTTGACGGCGGCGGTCGACCTCGCCGACACCCACGGGCTGGCCGCGGTCAGCATGCGCCGGCTCGCGGCCGAGCTGGGCGTGGTGCCGATGGCCCTCTACAAACACGTCGCGGACAAGGATGAACTCGTCGACGGCATGCTCGACCGGGCGCTTGCCGAGATCGAGCCCACGGCAACGGACGAGGGCTGGCGGGCGTCCGTGCGGGGCAGGGTGCTGGCGGCTCGGGTGGTACAGCTGCGGCACCCCTGGTTGCGCCGCGTGCTCGAAACCCGCACCAGCCGCACCCCCACCGTGCTCCGGTACACGGATGCGCTGATCGGACTGTTCCGGGCCGGGGGGTTCTCCGACCCGCTCACCCATCACGTGATGCATGCCCTCGGCAGTCGCATGTGGGGTTTCACCCAGGAGTTGTTCGACGACCCCGATGCACCGGCCGAGCCGATCGATCCGGCCGCCGCGGCGCAACTGGCGCAGGCGTTTCCGAACGTGTTCGCGGTGGCGATGGCAGCCAGGCACGACGACGGGTCGGTGGTGAGCTACGGCTGCGACGATCAGTTCGAGTTCGAGTTCGCCCTGGACCTGCTGCTCGACGGCTTCGTCCGGCTGCACGAGCAGGGCTGGCAGCCCTAGCAAGCGCTATAGCGCAACTCACCAGCCGACGCACACGGGGAACCGGGGCCCTCTACCGCAAGCAGAAAGCCGCCACCGCGCTCAAGGACACTCTGAAGTCAAGATTCAAGAGCCAGCCGCTACTACCAACGCCCGGGGGGTGATCCAGTGGAGGCCAGGAAATCGGGCGAAGTCGCTGTCGAAGGAGCAGATGCTGGTGCCGTGCTCGATGGCAAGAGCAGCGAGGTGGGCGTCGGTGACCAGGTTCCCGCGCAGATCGCCTTCGGTGAGGAGGCGTCCGAGGATGTCGCGGTGGCGGCCTCCTGGTGTGGGTACCCAGGCCTGGTCGGCGTCGAGCCAGTCGGTGATGAAGCTCCACGCATCCGCTGGGGTCAGCGGGGTCGCGGTCACGCGGGGGTGGGTGATGGTGCGCTGGAACGCCATCAGCGATACCCACGGCAGCCCCACGCGTTCAACGCCGTTCATCGCCTCGTCCAGCCAGGTTCGGGCGGTGGTGTGGAAATGGGACTGGTCATCGACGGCGTAGAGCAGGACGTTGGCGTCGACGATCACCCGGCATCCTCCGCGTCGTACTGATCGAGCAACTCAAGGGTGCCGGCGACGTCGGTGACATCGACTTTCAGCCCGACGCTGGCCGTGCGTTGCCGAAAACGCGCAGGCCTCTGCTTCTGGCCCAGACCCGCGCGGGCGAGCTCGTTGACAGCCTCACCCAGACCGATGTGACGCTCCCTGCGCAGGCGTTCCGCCGCCGCCGCGACCTCGGGGTCGAGTCGTACCGTTGTCCGCATGCCGCTACGGTAGCACCACAGATGCTGTCTGTCCGCATCAGTGATGCTAGGCCAGGTGAATGTGGTCTTCGTGGCCGACTAGCACGCGATGTCGCGGACCGTCCACATGCACACTGCATGAGCCGACATGCTCCTGGGTCTCGCCCGATGCCCAGCGTCGAACGTTAGCCGGGTCCCCTGCGGCCGCGGCCCAGCTCCAGCCAAGGCACCGATCGAGGCTGCCGTTTGCCGGCGGAGCCGTCGCCAGCAAACGGCACCGAACCCAATCCCTGTGCCCAGGACCAACCAGACACTGCGCGCGACGCCGATACCGAAACGTAACCAGAAAGAGTCTTTCCGAATAGTTTGTTTTCGGTTAGCGTGGGCCTGCCGGCACCGTCGCCGGAGGTCGCCACAACCTGGGAGCCGAACCATGAAGCCAGCTCGAAAGTTCGCCGTCGCAGCCGTCGTTCTCGCCACCGCGCTGGCCGGCTGCACCAGCCCGTCCACGAGCCCCACCACCTCGCCCGGCGCGAGCAGCGCGGCGCCCACGTCGTCCCGCGCATTACGGGTCTGGGCCGGCAGCACCACGCCGATCACCATCGACTTCAATCCCTTCCACGTCGACACCGCTCTTTACGGCACCTATGGACCGATCTATGAGCCGCTGTTCTTCTTCAACCAGCTCAAGGCCGACCCGCCCACGCCGATGATCGGTGAGAGCTACACCTACAACGCCGACGGCAAAGAGCTCACGATCAAGCTCAGGAGCGGGCTGAAGTGGAGCGACGGCCAGCCGCTGACCGCCGCCGACGTGGTGTTCACCCTCGGCTATGGGCCCAACAAGACCGAGCACCTGCTCTCGGCCAAGGCGACCGACGACACCACGGTCGTCCTCACCTACGACACGCCCCAGTTCACCAACGCGTCCACCCTGCTCGGCGCGACCATGATCGTGCCGAAGCACGTCTGGTCGAAGGTCAGCAACTACATGAAAGAGACCAACAGCAACCCGGTCGGCTCAGGCGCCTACGTGGTGAAGACCACCTCGGACGCGTCGTACACGCTGACCGCCAACAGTGCCTACCGCGACCCGGTGCCGATCACCAACGTGCAGTTCCTGGGCATCGACTCGAACCAGTCCGGTCAGGACCTGCTCACCACCGGCCAGATCGACTGGACGGGCATGTTCGTCGCCAACCCCGACTCGGTCACCAACACCGGGGCGATCGCCACCATGAACCAGCAGCAGGACCCGACCACGATCATCACCTGCGCCGATGCCGCCAAGGGCTGCAAGGGCGACCAGACCGACCCGGCCGTGCGGCAGGCCATCAACGTTGCCATCGACCGTAGTCAGCTCGCCGAGAAGGCGTGGGTGAACCTGGTCGGCAAGGCGAATCCGGCCTTCGTGCTGCTGCCTCGCGACAGCAAGTGGCTGACCGACCAGAGCCTCGCCGAGAGCCCGCAGAGCGCCGACATCGCCAAGGCGGCCCAGATTCTCGAGGCCGCCGGCTACACCAAGGACGCCAAGGGCTTCTACGGCAAGGGCGGCAAAGAGATCAACCTCGACCTGTTCAGCCCCGACGGCTGGACCGACTACAACGACGCCGCCAAACTGATCGCCGAACAGGCCGGCAAGGCGGGCATCAAGATCACCCCGCGCACCGTCTCCGAGGCCGAGTACTGGACCCCCGTTACCAACGGCGACTTCCAAATGGCCATGTACGGACTGACCCAATCGGTGGTCGCCGACCCGTTCAGCAACTATGACCAGTACTTCAACGGCAAGTCCACCGCCAAGGTCGGCAGCGCTCCCGTCCGCGGCCAGAACTATGCGCGCTACAGCAATCCGAGCGTGGACGCCGCCGTCGAGGCCGCCGCCGCCACCAACGACGAGGCGATCAAGAAGGCCGAGTACGCCAAGATCCAGGCGGCCATCGCGACCGACCTGCCCTACATTCCGGTGGTGCTCAACGCGTCCCAGGCGTTCTTCAACACGAAAAACTTCAGCGGCTGGCCGAACGATGGCGACCTGTACGCGGACCCGCTGCCGTACCTGTCCGTGGCTCCGGCGATCGTGCTGCTGCGCCTGAAGCCGCTCGGCTGAACGGCAGGGCTGATCGGGAAGCCAGGTTCGCCTCATGCGGTTCTACCTGCGGCGCGTCGCCTTCTACGTGATCACGATCTGGGCAGCTGTGTCGCTGAACTTCTTGCTCCCCCGCATGATGCCGGGCGACCCGGCCGCGATCATGATCGGCAAGTTGCGGCGCGCCAGTGGCGGACGGGAGTTGTCCCCCCAGGTGATACAGGACATCTACGCCCTGCTCGGCGCCGGCAACACCACCTCGCCGTGGCAGCAGTACCTGGCCTACTGGACGCGGCTGCTGCACGGTGACCTGGGCCTGTCGTCCACCCGGTACCCGTACCCGGTGCTCGAGTTGATCGGCAACGCCCTGCCCTGGACGCTGTTCATGGTCGGCCTGGCCACCGTGCTCTCGTTCGTGCTGGGCATCGCCGGCGGTGCCTTCGTGGGTTGGAAGCGCGGCACCTGGCTCGACCAGTTGGTGCCGGCGACGTCCCTGCTGCAATCGATTCCCTACTTCTGGCTGGCGCTGGTGCTGGTGGCGGTGTTCTCGGTGCAGCTGGGCTGGCTGCCGATCGTGGGTGCCTACGATCCGTTCGACTTTCCGTCGGGTCCGGAGTGGAGCTGGCCCTTCGTGGCGTCCGCGCTGCAACACGCGTTCCTGCCGGCGTTGACCATCGTGATCAGTTCGGTGGGCGGCTGGCTGCTGGGCATGCGCAACATGATGGTGTCGACGATGAGCGAGGATTACGTGCTGACCGCCGAGGCCAAGGGGCTCAAACCGTCCCGGATCCGCGACCGGTACGCGGCCCGCAACGCGGCGATTCCCTCGCTGGCGGGTTTCAGCATCGCGCTGGCGTTCGTGGTGGCGGGTTCGATCGTCACCGAACAGGTGTTCAGCTACCCGGGCATCGGCAAGCTGATGATCCAGTCGGTGCAGGGCCTCGACTACACGCTGATGCAGGGTGTGTTCCTGGTCATCACACTCACCGTGCTCGCCGCCAACTTCGCCATGGACCTGCTGTACGGCCTGATCGATCCGAGGGTGCGCAATGACATCTGAGCAACCACCGCTCGAGCGGGCTCAGAGCCGGCCGGGGGGGTCTCGAAGAGCAGTTGAGCAGGGGACGTCGGGGCTCGCCACGGCCGAGAGCCCGCGGCCCGACCGCTTCGCAGGTCTGCGCCACCTGATGCCGCAGTGGTCGGCCAAGCTGGGCGCCGGGCTGGTCATCGTCGGGTTGATCGTGTTGTTCGGCCTGCTCGGGCCGCTGATCAGCTTCGACCCGCGCGATTCGAGTTACCGGGGTCTGCAGCCACCGTCGTCCGCACACTGGCTGGGCACCACGAAGCTGGGCTACGACGTGTTCGCGCAACTGGCCATCGGCACCCGCGAATCGCTGTACGTGGGCCTGGTCGGTGGGCTGGTCGCGATGGGGCTGGCGATCGTGTTCGGCATTCTCGCCGGCTACTTCGGCGGCTGGCTGGACGAGGGTCTGATGCTGGCCACCAACATCATGCTGGTGATTCCGGGCCTGCCGCTGGTGATGGTGATCGCCGCCTACGTGCAGAACACGGACGGGCTGGGCGACTTCGCGCGCTCGTCCACCTTAGTGGCACTGATTCTGGGCGTGACCGGCTGGGCCGGCTCGGCGGTGGTGCTCAGGGCGCAGGCACGCTCGCTGCGCACCCGTGAGTACGTGGCCGCGGCCCGGGTGGCGGGTGAGAGCGGGCTGCGGATCATCTTCGTCGAGATTCTGCCGAACCTGGTGCCGTTGATCGCCGCGCAGCTGATCTTCGGGGGTATGGCGGCGGTGCTGGGCGAGGCCGGGCTGAGCTATCTGGGTCTCGGACCGACCAACTCGATCACCTTGGGCACGATGCTCAACGACGCCCAGACCGGGCAGGCGGTCGGGTCGCGGGCGTGGTGGTGGTACGTGCCACCGGGTCTGATGGTCGCCCTGCTCGGCACCGGGTTGTCGTTGATCAACTTCGCCATCGACGAGATCGTCGACCCCAAGCTGCGGCTGGCGCCCAAGGCGGCCCGGCAGCAACGCCGGGCCACGAAGGCCGGTAAGGGCGTCGCCGGGGACGGAGCCTTCGCATGAGTGACGAGGCTCCTGTACCCGTCATCCCGGAAGCACCCGTCGTCCCGGATGCACCCGTCATCCCGGCGAACGCCGGGATCTCCGGCCCCGCCGACTCCGTCATCCCGGCGAACGCCGGGATCTCCGGCCCGGCCGCCGAGCATTCCACCGGCGCCGCCATTCCGTCAGCCCTCGTCGCCCGGCCAGCCCTCGTCATCCCGGCGAACGCCGGGATCTCCGAGCAGGGTCTCGACCCGCTAGGCCAGCGAAGCGGCGGGCTCGGCGGGTTGCGAGATCCCGGCGTTCGCCGGGATGACGGGGACCTTCGCCGGGATGACGTGAGCGGCGCGGGGCTGCGAGATCCCGGCGTTCGCCGGGATGACGGGGACGTTCGCCGGGATGACGTCACCCCCGTCCTGACCGCTCGCAACGTGTCGATCACCTACGAGGTGAACCCGCCGGTCGAGGCCGTCCGCGAGGTGTCGCTGACGCTGAACCGCGGCGAGATCCTGGGCCTGGCCGGCGAATCCGGCTGTGGCAAGACCACCTTCGCCTACGGCATCAACCGGTTGCTGAAGGCGCCCGCGGTGATGACCGCCGGCGAGGTCACGTTCCATGACGCGGACGGCACCGATGTCGACGTCGTCGCCATGCCGGCCGAGGCCCTGCGCCGCTACCGCTGGAGCAAGGTCTCGATGGTATTTCAAGGCTCGATGAACTCGCTCAATCCGGTGCTGACCGTGCGCACCCAGCTCAACGACGTGTTCACCACGCATCGCCGCGGCATGAGCCGACGGGCCCGCAACGAGCGTGCCGCCGAACTGTTGAGCCTGGTCGGCGTCGACCCCAACCGGCTCTCGGCCTACCCGCGCGAGTTGTCGGGCGGCATGCGACAACGGGTGATGATCGCCATGGCGCTCGCCCTCGAGCCGCAGGTGATGATCATGGACGAACCCACCACCGCCCTCGACGTGCTGGTGCAACGCGGCATCATCCGGCAACTCATGCGGTTGCGCGAGCGACTCGGGTTCGCCGTCATCTTCATCACCCACGACCTGCCGCTGCTGATCGAGATCAGCGACCGGATCGCGATCATGCGCGCCGGCCGGATCGTCGAGCAGGGCACGGCCGAGCAGATCTATCGGACGCCGGAGCACCAGTACACCAAGCAGTTGCTCTCCAGCTTCCCGAGCCTGACCGGCGCCCGGGGTGGCTTCGTCCGGGGAGCCGGGTCGGGTGGGACCACCTCGCCCGAGGCTTCCGCCGTCGTGCCGGCGGCGTCCCCCGTCGTGCTGGCGGCTGCTTCTGTCATTCCGGCGGCTCCTTCCGTCATTCCGGCGGACGCCGGAATCTCTGCCGCCGGGACTGGGATCCCGGGGCAGGCCCGGGATGACGGGTTCCCCGCGAGACTCGAGGAGGAGTGATGAGCGGGTCTCGACACGCTCGACCGACGGATGGAGGAACTCGACCGGCGGATGTCGCAGCTCGACCGGCGGGCGGGAAATCTCGACCGGCGGACGGTCTGGAGGTGCTCCACCTCGTCAAGGACTTCCGGCTGCGCAAGGGGTTCCGGTTCAGCACCCTGCACGCCGTCCAGGACGTCTCCCTGCGCATCGAGCCCGGACGCACCGTGGCCCTGGTCGGCGAGAGCGGCTCAGGTAAGTCGACGATCGCGCGCATTCTGGCGAAGCTCGAAACGCCCACAGCCGGCGAGGTGCGGCTGGACGGCGAAACCACCGCCTTTCGCGGCTCGCAGGCGCACTACCGGCGGCAGGTGCAGATGGTTTTTCAGGATCCGTTCGCGTCGTTGAACCCGTTTCACAGCATCGCCCATCACATTGAACGGCCGTTGAAGCTGCACCACCCCGAACTGTCCGCCGTCGAACTCAGGCAACGCACGATCGACCTACTGGAGCGGGTGTCGCTCGGCGCGCAGTACCTGACCCGGCGTCCGCACGAACTGTCCGGCGGGCAGCGCCAGCGAGTCGCGATCGCCCGCGCCCTTGCCCCGGGCGCCCGGTTCATCATCGCGGACGAGCCGGTGTCGATGCTTGATGTGTCGATCCGGGTCGGGGTGCTCAACCTGCTTGCCGAGCTACAACGCGCGGACGGTCTAGGCGTGCTCTACATCACCCACGATCTGGCCACGGCAAGGCATTTCTCTGATGAGATCATGGTCATGCTGCGTGGCGAAATCGTCGAGCGGGGCCCCGCCGACCAGGTGATTCTCGACCCGCAGCACCCCTACACCGCCTCACTGCGCGAGGCCGCAGCCGACCCGGAACGCCTGGGTCAACTGCGCGACGAGGTGCGGGCCGAAGCGGCGGAAGGAGCACGATGAAGGGCACCCCGGCCTGGTTGCGCGCGCAGAACGACCGGACGGCCTTTCGGCTGTTGCTCGCGAACGGCCCGCTCAGCCGCACCCAGCTGGGCGAGCTGTCCGGCCTGTCCAAGCCGACCGCCGGCCAGATGATCGCCCGGCTGGAGCGCCGGGGCCTGATCGCGCCGGCCGGCGAGATCACCGGGGCGCGTGGCCCCAACGCCGTGTCGTACGGGGTGCGCCGCGATGCCCTGGCGGGGGTGGCGGTCAGCGTGCTGGGCGATCGCATTCAGGCCGTCCTGGTCGATCCGACCGACGCCAACCATCCGGTGGCGGACGTGCCGACGCAGGGCCTGCCCCGTTCGCCCGCGGACGATGTCGCAGCGGCCGTCCGAGCGGCGTGTGCAGCGGCCGGCGTGGCCGGCGATACGGTCAGCGCGGTCACCGTCGGGGTGCAGGCGGCCGTGGACGCAGACAACGATGCCCTGTCGTACACCGACACGTTGCCCGGCTGGCCCCAGCAGGGTGCGCGAACGCAGATCGAAGAGGCGACCGGGTTGCGGGTGACGCTGGAGAACGACGTCAATCTGGCCACCATGGCCGAGCGTGCGGCCGGTGCCGTCGAGGGCGACTTCGTCTACCTCTGGCTGGGGGACGGCATCGGTGCCGGGCTGTGCCTCGGCGGCACCGTGCTCCGTGGGTTCGCCGGTGGGGCGGGCGAGCTCGGCTACCTCGAGGTGCCCGCCTCGGCGGGGGGCATCGATCCGGCGGCGTCCGACCTGACCGATCTGGCCGGCGGCCCCGGGGTGAGGTCGCTGGTGGGCGCCTCGTCCGAGGAGTTGGCACAGGTGCTGGTGCGGGTAGTCACCGATCCGCACGTGGTGACCGAACTCGCCACCAGGGTGGCGATGGTGCTGCACCCCGTGCTGGCCGTGCTCGCCCCGCCCACCGTGGTGCTGGGTGGCCCGACCGGACAGGCCGGCGGCGACCCGTTGGCCGCGCGGGTGGCGAACCTGCTCGGCATGGCGTCGCAACGGGTGCGGCCCAGCCGGGTGGGGCATCGTCCGGGGCCGGTCTTGTTGGGGGCACGCTCGCTACTGGTCGCCGCGTTGCGGGCGCGACTGGAGGAACGAATCGTGGAGGAGGACCGATGAAGCTGACCATCGTGGGGGGTGGCTCGACGTACACCCCTGAGCTGATCGACGGCTTCGCCCGGCTGCGTGAGGTGTTGCCGGTGGACCAGGTGCACCTGGTGGATCCGGACGCCGAGCGCCTGCGGCTGGTCGCTGGCATGGCGCGACGGATGCTGGCCAGGGCGGGCCACCCGGGGACGATCGTCACCACGAATGACCTGGTCGCGGGCGTGTCGGACGCCGACGCGGTGCTTATTCAGCTGCGCGTCGGGGGACAGAGCACCAGGCACGAAGACGAGACCTGGCCGCATCAGGAGCACTGCATCGGGCAGGAGACCACCGGCCCGGGCGGCTTCGCCAAGGCCCTGCGCACGGTGCCGGTGGTGCTGGGCATCGCGGACGTGGTGCGGCAGCACGCCCGTCCGGACGCCTGGATCATCGACTTCACCAACCCGGTCGGCATCGTTACCCGGGCGCTGCTGCAGGCCGGGCACCGCGCCGTCGGGTTGTGCAACGTGGCGATCGGTTTTCAGCGGCGGTTCGCCGAGGCCCTGGGGGTGACGCATGACGCGGTCGCCGTCGGGCATGTCGGGCTGAACCACCTGACCTGGGAGCGTTCGGTGGTGGTGGACGGTGTTGACCGTCTGCCTGCCATGCTCGCCGAACGCCTGGACGAACTCGCCGACGAGGTCGAGTTGCCGCCCACACTGCTGGCGGGGCTCAGCATGGTGCCCTCGTACTACCTGCGCTACTTCTACGCCCACGACGAGGTGCTGGCCGAGCAGCTGCGCGAGCCGTCGCGGGCGCGGGCCGTCCAGGCGATCGAGAACGAACTACTGGCGCTGTACGCCGACCCGTCCGTCGACACCAAGCCCGAGGCGCTGGAGCGGCGCGGGGGTGCGTTCTACTCCGAGGCGGCGATCGAACTGCTGGCCGCGATGCGCGGCGACGGCAGCGTCCGGGTGGTCAACCTGCGCAACGACGGGTCGCTGCCGTTCCTGCCCGATGATCACGTGATCGAGGTGCCGGCCCGGTTCGTCGACGGACGCTTCGTCGCCGCGCCCGTCGACCCGGTGCCCGCCGACCTCGCAGGCCTGATCGGCGCGGTCGCCGGCTACGAACGGCTGGCGTTGGACGCGGCCGTGCACGGCGGTCGCGACCGGGTGCTGCGGGCGATGCGGGCGCATCCACTGGTGCTGCAGCACGAGCGGGCCGAGAAGCTGACCGATCTGCTGCTGGCCGCCAACGCCAGGTTCCTGCCGTGGGCGTGATCGTCGCCGTCGACGGCGGCGGCTCCAAGACCGACGTGGTCGCGGTGACGCTGCACGGCGAGGTGGTGGCGCGTGAGCGGTTCGGGTCGGTGATGCCGCACGCGATCGGCGTCCCGGCCTCGGTGGCCCAGGTGGCGCAGTGGGTGCTGGACGCGGCCGGCGGTGCGTCCATCGACGCGCTGGGGGTGTACCTGTCGGGGCTCGACCTGCCGCGCGAGGTCGAGGCGTACCGGCAGCGCCTGCAGTCGCTCGGGTTGGCCCCGACCCTACTGGTCGACAACGACGTCTTCGCGTTGCTGCGCGCCGGCACGCGCGCACCGGACGCGGTCGCCGTGGTCTGCGGCACGGGCATCAACGCGGTCGGGCGCCGCGCGGACGGTGCGGTGGTCCGGTTCCCGGCGCTGGGCAGCATC